>Ga0181577_10000024_pt1 | contig 98219 bp, 63 predicted proteins | sample 101ome_21_FD_132468 | JGI IMG/M metagenome (GOLD analysis project Ga0181577, IMG submission 132468) | Coastal salt marsh microbial communities from the Groves Creek Marsh, Skidaway Island, Georgia - 101413BT metaG (megahit assembly) | ecosystem: Environmental > Aquatic > Marine > Intertidal...
CATCCCACCCATACCGCACACCGAGACCCGATCGCGCGCGTCGCCGTCAATCAATCGATCGATTCATCGTGACGTCCTCGCCCCGATTCGAACGCGCCGTCACGATTGCGTCTCCCACCCCCCCCTCGCGTCGCACGAACCACGCACGTTCGGGAAGACATCACACTCGCGCGCATCTCGCTCGAGTCGTGGTCGTGTGCCAAAGTGACGCGCGCGCGTCGTCCTCCGTCGCGCTCCAATCGCATCGCCGCCAGCGCTGGCACGGCACCACCGCGCGCGTCACGCCGCACGTTCGCCTCGGGATTTCATCTACTCCTTTGACGGTGTTTCATACGAACCGCGCGTCCGTGAATACGTCATCGTCCATAAACCACCCACGACGCCGATCCGATCGGTCGACGCGGGAAAGAAATATCTCGGCCTGATCGTGACGTGGGGGTACTCGCGAGGGGTCACGAACGGTGATGTCCATCGACCGGTCCCGACTCGACGACCGGGTGGGTCGACTCGCGCGCGCGCCATCGTTCGTCGCGCGCGCCGTTCTCGACGGTCGCGTCGATGTCGTCGTCGTCGACGGTGCGGGCGACGGCGACGACTGGGGTGAGGATGCGAACGCGCGCGTCGTCGTCGTCGAGTTCGACGTCGTCGTCGGGGACGCCCGAGCTCGGAAACGTCTCGCTCGGATCGTTCGGGAAGACGCGGCGTTCGATGAAGACGCGAGAGACGCGGGAGAGCCGGGGGCGACGCGCGGGGAAGGTGATTCATCTCGTGCGACACGGACGGACGGAGATGAATGAGTACCTGCGAGAGAATCACTGGGCGGATCCGGATTTCGTCGATCCGATGATGATCGACACGCGGTTGACGAGTACGGGGGAGGCGCAGGCGCGGGCGTTGCGAGAGATGACGCGCGGATTGGAGCCGGCGCCGGAATTGATCGTCGCGAGTCCGTTGAGACGGGCGCTGCGCACGGCGGAGTTGGCGTTCGGTGCGGTGGGGGAGGATGACGTGTTGGGGGACGTGCCTAGGGTTGTCTGTGCGTTGGCGCGCGAGCGGGTGTTTCACGGAAGCGACATCGGACGGGTGGCGAGCGAGTTGCGCGGAGAGCACGGGGATTGGGACATGTCGGAGCTCGGGGACGGCGCGTGGTGGTACACGCCCGAGGGGCGGGATCCGTTCACGACGGCGGAGTTGGAGCCGGCGGAGACGTTCGAGGCGAGGATGGAGGAGTTCGTGGCGTGGTTAGAGGATAGACCTGAAAAATCTATCGCGGTGGTGTCGCACTGGGGGGTGTGTTATTCGCTCACCGGGGATGAGTTTCAAAACTGCGAGTTGCGTTCGCTTGATTTCGCCTCCGAGGTGATCGCAGGGAACGGTTCTTTCGGGAAGTTTGACGTCTTCTTGGAGAAGAGCATCGTAGGTAAAGTAGCGCGTGCGCTTTTGAACTTTAAGAGCAAATTATTTTAATTCAATTTTTTCCATTGCATCTTTGTTTTAACGAGACGCTTTACTTCGTAACCTTGTACTTTTTGATTTGCGCCAATAAATTTTTCGCCTCTGTGTTGTTCTTGAAGTGATCGCGAACCGGTTGCAAGATTTCGTTGAGCATGGCCGAGAGCGAAGGTTTCAAGTCGCCCGGGTGCACCGCGCCGGAGATGTATTCCGCCTCCAACTCTTCGTACGTCTCGTACGTCTTGTCGCCGCCGTTCTCCTCCTTGCGCTTCAAGATAAACTTACCAGACCACGGCACGATGACGTACTTGATGTACTCCATGCACGGGTTACCCTCGATCACCTTTTCCGGGCAGAACGCCTTCTTAATCTTCGTGTTCACCTCTTGCTCGCTGTCCTCCATGAAAATCGCCGAATCCGGGTCAGACTTGGACATCTTCTCTTGTCCTTGCTTGAGACCCATGAGCATGTGGTGCGACAAGATGATGGGCTTGTTCTTGCGCTTGATATCGTCGCAGTACTCTCTCGCGAGCATGTTCACCTTGCGCTGATCCATACCGAGCTGGCAAATATCAGCCTTGAGGAAGAAGATGTCCGCGCACTGCATGCACGGGTAAAAGATTTGCGACGCCGCGAGTTCGTCGCTCTCGCTTCGACCCATGATTTGCGAGCATCGCAAAATACGCGCCAACTTGTTCTTACGCGCGATATCCAACACCAACGGCCAATATTCATCCGCTCTCTTGTTGATTTCTTCGCTACTCCAGACAAACTCCACGTTGTCCAAGTCCATACCGATGGCTTTCCACACCTCCACCATGTATTGTCCAACCTTTTGAATCTTCTTCAAATCCCCGCCCATCTTGTTATTCATCAGCGCGAACCAATCGGCGACCCAAAACTTAAACTTACACCCAATCTTCGTCAATTTATTCACATTCAGCGCCTTCATCACCCCCTGCGCGATGTGCATGCGTCCGCTCGGCTCGAAACCGTCGTAGCACACCGGCATCGGCTTCTTCTCCAACAACATCCTGAGCTCGTTCGGTTGAATGCACTCCTCCGCGATCGTAAGCGCGAGCTCGAGTCTTTCATTCAGCGTCATCCCACTCGCCTCGTGCATCGGATTCGCGTCCATCGCGCTCGCGTCGTCCGCGATCGTCGTCTTTTCCAGCTCACGCGCGGCGGCGTCCACCTCGTCCGCCATGGGCACGACCGCCTTCGAGTCGTTCGAGCGAGTCGTCCTCCGACGAGCGTCCGACGACGGCGAGAGTCGCGCGCGCGCCGTTCGATGCACCGGTCGACGCGTCGACGTGTGCCGCGACGACGACGCACCGCGCGGACGATGTCGAGGCGGGACAGATTTCTCCAAACCCCGAGAGAGTCTTCGGTGGCGACGGTTCAGCACTCGTCACTCTGCACCTCGTCGGATGTCCCGCGCGACGACGCGCGCGACGACGACGCACGCGACGCGACGCGCGGCGGTGGTGTGTCTCGTCGTCGCGTTCGCGACGTCGGCGCGCGCGCGAGAGTTTCCGAGCGTCGACGGCGCGACGACGGCGACGGGAACGACGGTAACGACGACCGTGCGCGAGGAATCTGTGGATGCGTCGGGCGCGTGCGCGAGCGCGCACGCGTCGGCGTGGATGATCGCGGACGAGCGTGGGTACGCGTGCGCGTGGACCGATATCGATCGCGCGAGTGGGTGCTGCGACGCGAGCGCGGGGTCGACGAAGCGGTTCACGTGCGACGGGTGCGACGCGAGCGTCGCGTGCTGCGAGGCGTACGAGACGTGCGTTTCGTGTTGTTTAGGGCCGACGCACGATCGAAAGAGCGCGATGCAGAGACACGCGAGGGGGAGAAATCAAGTTGCGACTGGATTTTTCGACGATGAGTTCGAATATTGCGCCAATAGGTGTCGAACGCAGCCGAGCGTGACGCTGCACGAGAACACGTACGCGTATGCGACGAAACACTGTTACGGCGAGTATCCCGTGAACGAGGACCCGGTACCGGCGAAGGGAAAGAAGGCGTTCGCGGGCGATGGGCCGGACGAGTCGTGACGCCGTGATGTAGACGCGCTTTGTAGTATTTGTAATTGTTTGTATTCGAGCTCGCAGCGAAACTGTTTCGAGCCAAACCTCAGAGTGCCTCGCGTCATGTGGCGCGCGTGGGCGCAGCGCGCGCGAACGTACGCGACGCGTGCGTCCGATGTGAACGCTCGAACTCGCGCGGTGTTGGCGCTCGGATCGAACCAGGGCGACCGCATCGGGCTGTTTCGCGAGGCGTTCGTTCGCTTGCGCCGAGACCTCGGATTCGAACTCGACGCGCACTCGTCGCTGTACGAGACGGCGCCGGCGTACGTGGAGGACCAGGGCAAGTTTTTAAACGCGGCGTGCGTCGGAACGTTTCCCGAGGAGATCGGTGGGGACCCGCTCGCGCTGTTGGACGGGCTCAAAAAGATCGAGGCAGCGTTGGGACGCGACTTCGGGGCGCAGCGGTACGGCCCGAGACCGATGGATTTAGACATTATATTTCATGGACGAGGCGGGCATTCGTGCGAACGCTTGGTCGTTCCTCACGAGCGGTACGGTGAACGACCGTTCGTGCTCGCGCCGTTGGCAGACTTGACGGGCGCGGCGACGGGCGCGGCGACGACGGAGAGGCAAGACGCGGCGACGGATGGATTACTGCACGCGCAGACGATTTGGGAAGGGATGGGCGAGGAGAAATCCATCATGGAGAGCGCAAACATCGTTCGCGTCATGCCTCTGAAGAATGGATTATGGAGATGGGGACGTCAGACGATGGTGATGGGTATATTGAACGTCACTCCGGATTCGTTTAGCGACGGAGGCGCGTACGTCGACGTGACCGTCGCTTTGAATCACGCGCGCGAGATGGTCGCCGCCGGAGCGACGATCATCGATGTGGGTGGACAGTCGACGCGTCCGGGGGCGACTCGCGTGAGTCCAGAGGAGGAGTGCGCTCGAGTCATTCCCGTCATAAGCGCTCTGGCGAAGGAGTGGCGCGATCGGGACGACGTGTACATTTCGGTGGATACGTTTTACGGAAGCGTCGCGAGCGCCGCCGCGGATGCGGGCGTAGATATCATCAACGACGTTAGCGGAGGCTCGTGGGATCCAGCGATGTTACCGACGGTGGCGGATATGAAAAAGCCGCTGCCGTACGTCGTCATGCACGTGAGAGGAGATCCCAGCAACATGCAAAACGCGTCAAACACCACGTACGAAGGTCACTTGTGCGATGAGGTGGGCGACGGATTGTTGCGAACGGCGCGTCGGTGTATTCAGCACGGCATCGAACCGTGGCGACTCTGGATTGATCCGGGAATTGGTTTCGCGAAGACAAGTAGAGCGAACGTCGAGATATTGAGAGATTTACCGCGGGTAAGAAATCGTTTAGCGCCGTTGGGAGGCGCTGTGATGAACGCACCCATGCTAGTCGGCGCATCGCGAAAGCGTTTCCTCGGAGAGCTTTCTGGAAAGTCGGAGGCGAGTGAGCGCGACGCGGCCTCGGTCGCCGCGCTCGTCGCGGCCGTTCACGGCGGTGCGGACGTCGTCAGAGTGCACAACGTCGTCGACTCGGCGAGCGCGGCGGCGGTATCGGACGCGCTGTGGAGAATGTAGATTTAGCATTTAGTCTTTTGGTTCACTAGGACGTAGTCGAATGTATTTGTTCACATAAATAGGCGTTGTTTGAGAATGTCGAAATTACATCAACCGAATGCCCGGACTAAAATGTGTCTAAACTTCCTCGTCAGCTCGCGCATGCTCACCTCCACGACGACGGCGTCATCATTCCATGTCGTCCTCGATCTTCGGGGCAAGGAAGTACGCGACGTAGCCGATGCCTTCGACGACGTATTGCACCACAATCGGTAACTGGCTGCTCAGACGAAGCATGACTTGGTCGCTCAACGGAGTCGCCTTGGTGAAAGAGTTCAAGTATCGAAGCGCAAAGGTCAAGTTGACCGGCTCGTTGAGCTCGATGGAGATCATCTTTTCCTTCTCATCCGTGGCGTTTTGACGGCACATGATGTTCGCATCACCGATGTCACCCGCGGTGGAAAACTTGACGCCATCCTTTGTCACGCTGATGGACACCGTATCCCCGATGGTCGCCAAGTCTCTGCAAATGCGCTGGAACTCGACCGACGGCATTCTGATGGTCACCTCATAGTCCGTTTCCGGGATACCCAAATGTTCACTGTCAATATCCATGAGCTTCAATTCAAAGTCAGAAATCTTGTCTTGGCCTGCGTCGTTCACCTCCGTCAGTCGTCTCGCTCGCGCGTCGCGTCGCGTCGCGTCGCGTCGCGTCGTCTTCATCCCACCACGCACCCGGAGACTCAAACATGAACGTCACGACATCGCCGGTGTCGTCCGCCTTCATCGTGATCGCGTCATCGTTACCGGCGCACTTCAACATTTTTGCCTGCGCGGCGCGCGTTCAAATAACAACCAGCCGCGCGGGCAGTCAGTCTCTCGCGCACCCGTTCGCGCACCCTCGTCCTCGCCCCCGCGTCGACGCCCGCACCCGCGACGCGCGATGCATAAAACCCACGCACGCGCACACACCGACCCTCCCGCACACACCGACCCTCGCGCGCGCGTCGAGCGCGTTCCCGAGATCGACGTCGCACCGAGACGATGCAGATCCCCGCGCGCGCGTCGATTTCACCGCCCCGCCTCGCGCGACGCGACCGAGCACGCGCGCGAACGACGACGCGTAGACACCAAACAAAAATAGTCTCCACGACGCACCATGTTCATGAGATTCATCCCCATCGTCAACGGTCGATCGCATCGGTAATGTTCGAATCCATCCGGGTGCAGCTTCAACGACACGAGCGAGACGTGACTCGAATCCATGGCTTGGAGCTTGAACCCATCCGTCGGGTCCGCCTCGAAGTTGGCGTCGGTGACGAGATCCTTGACGGAATCGAGGACTTTTTTCAGCACCGCCCCTTGGGCGAGTCGCGCTTCGAACATGGTGACGGTCGCGTGCGGGCGCGCGTCGCGTGATGCCGACGGGCGGGCTGTCGATTTTGAAATCATCATCGTCGTGCACGGTCGGGGGCATCGAAAGGTCCGGGTGGTGACTGGGACGCGCCGCGCGACGGGTCGCTCGGCGAGAGGCGAGAGAGACGACGGATGCATCGCGCGCGCGAGGTGACAAAACAAAATACTACGAATGTGCGCTACGGATGGCGAACGTGGGATGGGATCGACGTGACGTCAACGACGATCGGTGCGACGCGCGCGGTCTCGCGCGGCGCCGCGGACGAAGGCCCAACTCACGGCGACGGGCTTGTCCAAGACGGACTCGCCGTGCATGCCGTCGATGGCGGCCTGTGCCTCCGCCTTGGTGTCGTACTCTATCAACGCGTATCCCTTGACGAAACCGGTTCGGCGATCGAGGTTGAGGTGGAGGTTTTTAATCTCTCCGAAATCGGCGAAGACTTCGTGGACGTCGTCCTCCTGCGCCTCCTCGTGCACGCCGGTGACGAGGACGATCCAACCTTGGATCGAACGCACGGGATCGGAGGCACCGTCCGCGCCGTCGTCGTCACCGTCGTCTTCCATCACCTCGTAATCGCCTCTCGCGTACTCTCGATCCTTCTCGCCCTCGTCGAAACCGCGTCCCTGCGCGTCGTTTCGGTCGCCCGCCGTCAGTCGCGCGTCCGAGACGTGAAGAATCGATCGATCACCCTCGCCCGCGTCCGTCTCGTCGCGTCTCGTCTCGTCGCGTCGCGGTTCGATCGCACCGCGTCGCGCATCGCTCGCGCGCGTCACGCACCCGTCGTCGTCGACCCTCTCGCGCGGCGTCGCCGCCTCGCTCCGAGTCATCATCAGCGGCATCCTCGCGCATGTCCCCGTCCCCGCGCGTCTCGCGCGCGCCCTCCTCGACGACCCGCGCCGCTCGTCCGCTCGTCCGATCTTTACTCGCCGATCCTCACCGCGCGCACCGCGTCCGACCACCGCGCGCGCCCCCCCGGGCGTCGACCACTCCCGCGGCGCGCGTCAGTGCGCGACGCGCGTCACGCACACGCTCACATGCGCGTCGTCGCCCTCCTCGCCCTCCTCGCCCTCCTCGGCGTCGCCCCCGCGTCCGCCGCGGTGACGTACGTCAAACCACACTGGTCCCTCGTCTCCGAGTGGTCGCCCGCGAGCGATCGCGCGTCCGCCGCCACCGCGCACTCGGCGGCGATGCAAAAGTATTCCGAAGCGCTCGAGGCGAACCCACAGATGAAACCGTGCGTGTATTGCTAGTCGCATCGCGCGCGCGCACCCATCGTTGTAAGAACACTTTTCCGTAGGCTTCACTCATCGTCGTCGTCGCGTCGCGTCTCGTCGTCGTCGTCGTCGCGCGCGCGCGAGACATCGTCGTCGATCGACCCGCGGGGCCGCGGCGTTGGAATCGCGTTCGAACGGTCCACCTCGATGGAGAGGGACTCTGTGACGAGTCGTGATCGGTGAATGGGGTCGCTCGTATGTGTATACAGTGAGACGGTCGATATAGATGGGGTCGATCGATGGGGTGATTGATTTCACTGATTGGTGACGTCCGCGCGCGCGTCTCGGCAGAACGCCGACGCGCGGTGACCGAACGGTGCGCGCCGAGCGGGGAGAGCGTCATCATGTCGACGACGATGCGCGTGCGCGCGACCGTCTCCGCGCGCGTCGCGAAGACGCGCGCCGATCGCGTCGGCGTGAAGACGTCGGCGACGGAGGCGCGCGGGGCGGGGCGAGGCGCGGCGGACGCGTGCGTCGTCGCCGCCGCGCTCGCGGTGACGCTCGCGACGGCGAGACCGGCGATGGCGGAGATGCGATTGCCGCCGATCGATACCGATCCGAACAGGTGCGAGCGGGCGTTCGTCGGGAACACGATCGGACAGGCGAACGCGGTGAGCGATAAGGTGCTGGACCTGAGAAAGTGCTCGTACGAAAACGCCGACCTCTCGACGAAGACGTTGAGCGGGGCGTTGATGGTGAACACGAACGCGAAGGGGGCGAACATGCGAGAGACCGTGATGAGTAAGGTGTACGCGCCGGATGCGAACTTTTCTGGGGTTGATTTTACCAACGCGGTGATCGACCGCGCGACGTTCGACGGGAGCGACATGGTGGGCACAAACTTTACGAATAGCGTCATCACGGGCGTGTCGTTCGAAGACGTCGATCTCACGAACGCAGATTTCACCGATGCGCTCATCGGTAAGGAGGACGTGAAGCGATTGTGCGATAACCCGACGGTGAAGGATGAGACGCGCATGCAAGTGGGCTGCAGAACGTAACGCTTTGTAATGAATGTTCACATTAAAAGTCGCAAGTCGCTTCAAGCGCTCAACTATTGTGGGATGCGTCTCCGCGTATTGACTATACATTTAAAAACCTGAATTTACCATCCAGATTGACGCCCGGCCGCCTTTTCGCGTTCGCGCGCGGCGCGAGCGATTTCCTTCGCCTCGGCGGTGGACAAGCGCTTGCGCGTGGCGCGCTCCGGAAGCTTGACGCCGTTGGAACGTTGGAACGCGAGCACCTTGTTCATGAGCGCCATGCGGTCGGCACCGACGTAACGGTCGACTTCTTTGCCATCGGCATAGAAGACGAACGTCGGGACCTCGGTAACGTTGAGAGACTTCATGAGAGCGGCGGCGGATTCGCTAGAGTCGCCGATGAGTCGCGCCCAACGCGTGGCGCCGGCTGTATTCTTCGCCAACGAGACAATCGCCGGGAAGATGTGCATGCAGCCAGCTGGGGCGTTCTTTTCGACGGAAACATCGACGATGGCGAGCTGCTTGTCGCACGCCACGCTCACCGGCGCGGTGAAGCCCGCGACGTCTTGTTCCGGAGCGCACGCCGCCAAGAACTGATCCAAGTCATCTTGGTTGGAGATTTCGCTCACGTATTCAGTCGTCTTCATGCCACCGGCACCGGTGTTACCGTAGAACAAGACACCCTCGGCGATCTTTTCGTGAGAACCAGCGCCGGCACCGACGTGCTCCCACATCAATTCACCGTGCTTGTAGTATTGATACGTCGGGAACTGGTGTACGCCGAGCTCTTGCGCCAACTTGCGAGAATCTTCGTGACCGACAACCTCGAGCTTCAAGAAGGTGACATCCTCCGCCTCGCGCGCGATGCGAGCCAAAGACGCGCTCAATTGCTTGCACGACGCCATCTTCGCATCCGAACCGCTCCACGCGCTCTCCCCGGCGTAGCACTCCTCGTCGCTCTCGATGGCGAGCATGACGAGATCGTCCCCAGCCAACGCCAACGCCGCATCGAGCTCCACCGCGCTGGAGATTTCCTTCGTTCGCTCGAGCACTCGCACGGACTCCGCCGCGCGTCTCTCATCGCCCGCGCTCGCTCTCGGCGCCACCACCGAGCGTCGAAGTCCACGCGCGGACCTCCCCGCTGACGCGGATACGATCGTCGCGCCTCGCGCGTGCGCGCGCGCCGTCATCGCCGTGACCATCGTGCGCGTGCTCGTCCGCTCGAGACTCGAACGGGAGGGGAATGAATGAAAAAATTCACTCGTCGCTCGTTTCTCCACGAGCGATGGGTTCGCTCGCGTCGCGTCGGCGTGTGTCGACGCGCGTCGGCGTCGATTACCACGGTGCACATCAGGGGGGGTGGTGCCTCGGCGTGATGGGTCAGGACTCGCCGTTTCGTCCTCCTGGAACCCCCCGGGCGAGATATCGACGACGTCCGGTTTTATAGTTCGGACGGGTGGTAGTATGCATATCGTAGACGTTGACTACGAGTGCGCGTGGTTTTTCCTCGTCGACGTCGTCGTCATCGCCGGGCGACGACGACGGCGGCGACGACGCAGTGCGCGACGCGACGACGACGACGACGACGGCGACGGCGACGACGACGAGGCAGATGTCCGCGACCGCGACCGCGTCGTCGACGCGCGCGATGCGCGCGGCGACGCGTCGCGTCGACGCGCGCGCGAGGGCGACGTCCCGAGGACGGTTCACGGGCGCGCGCGCGACGAGGACGCGGGCGACGTCCGATGACGACGCCGACGTCGTCGTCGTCGGGAGCGGCATCGGTGGACTCACCGCGGCGGCGATGTTGGCGTATTACGGGAAGAAGGTGCGCGGCGAGCGATGACGGGACGGGCGCGATGGAATTGATTAGTGGGAAGAGTTGTTGCGGATAATCATCAATCCGCCGGCGACGACGCCGGCGACGACGGCGTGAAGGCGGAAGACTGACGACGCGATCGTCGCGCAGGTGATTGTGGTGGAATCGCACTACGCGGTGGGAGGCGCGGCGCACGGATTCTCTCGAAAGACGGAGCGGGGTGAGTTTAAGTTTGACACCGGGCCGAGCTTTTTCGCCGGGCTGACGAAGAAGAACGCGTTGAATCCGCTCGCGTCGGTGTTGCGATTGCTCGGAGAGGAATTGGAGACGGTAAAGTACGATCCACTCGGGACGTTTCACATCGAACCGGACGCGCCGGGTCTGCGCAGACACGCGGATCTCGCAAAGTTGGTTTCCGAGGTGCGTCGGTTTTCTCCGAACGGCGCCGACGAGCTCGAGCGCGCCGTGCCGAAGATTCGGACCATGTACGAGTCTCTGAGCGGACTCCCGACGACGGCGTTGCGCGCGGACTGGAAGGTTGCGATCATGATAGTGAGTCGATACATGAAGGCGATGGCGGGCTTGGGTCCGTATTCGGGTGTCCTTCCGCAACCGACGGTTAAATTGTTAGATTTTTTGGACGTCAAGGACCCGTGGATGCGATACTTGGCGGATTTAGAGTGCTTCTTGCTGAGCGGTGTCGACGCGAGCGGAACGGTCAGCGCTGAGTTCGCCGCGGTGTTCGGAGCGAGCGATAGTTTGGGCGTGAGCGAATTCCCGAGAGGCGGCGCGGAGGAAATCGCCAAGGCCTTGCTCCGAGGTTTGGAAAAATACGGCGGCGAGGTTCGACTGCGAACGCACGTGGACGAGATCATCGTGGAAAACGGTTCCGCCGTCGGCGTCAAGCTGGCGAACGGCAAGGGCGAGATTCGCGCGCCCATCGTGCTTTCGAACGCGAGCGTTTGGGACACGTACGGCAAACTCCTCCCCGCGGACGCCGTTCCCGCGCAGGAGAAACAAAAAGCCATGGATACCCCGTACAGTGAATCCTTCATGCATTTACACCTCGGAATCGACGGTAAGGACTTGGACTTTTCGCACACCGGCGGACACCACGTCGTCGTGCTCGACAAGAACAAGCCGATTTCGCAACCGGGCAACGTGTGCATGATTTCCATCGCCAGCGTCTGGGAGCCCGACATGGCCCCAGAGGGCTGCCATTGCGTCCACGCCTACACCATGGAACCGTTCGAGGGATGGGAAGAGCTCAAAGCCACGGACAAGGCGGCGTACGAGGCGAAAAAGAAGGAATCGGCGGACAAGTTATACGTCGCGTTGGAAAAAATCATTCCCGACATTCGCGCGCGCGTCCTCCTCGAGCTCGTCGCCTCCCCCGCCACCCACAAATCCTGGCTCCGTCGCCACAAAGGCACGTACGGCGCCGCAATTCGCGCTCCAGACATGTTCCCCGGCCCTCCCGTGTCCGGCGTGAAAAACCTCTACCGCGTCGGCGACTCTGTCGCCCCCGGCGTCGGCGTCCCGGCCGCCGCCGGCAGCGGCGTCATCTGCGCCAACACCCTCGTCTCCCTTCGCGAACACGTCGACGCACAGAACCAAATAGACGCCATGTTTTCATGATCCACCCCACCGCACCGCACCGTCGCCACCACCGCGCACCGCCGGTCGTTCTCTCTCCCTCTCTCTCTGTCCCTCGCGCGCGCTCAACCACCCCTCCGACGAGTCCCGACCCCACGATCTTCCCCGACCCAAAAAGTATCTCAAAAACTCGATAAAAAACAAAACACACCAATAACCCATATTCAAACACCTAAACCCTCTAACACACTCGAACGCCTACGTCCACTCGATCGCGCGCGCGGCGGGGGATTAATCGGCGGCGGATGATGGATCGCAGCGTGCGTTCGGACGGCAGACGCCCGCGCGTTGGCGTCCGCGGTGTCGGTCGCGATGCGCGCGATGGCGTCGACGTCGGTCTCGTCGACGTCGGTCTCGTCGTCGTCGTCGACGACGGCCCGGGGGCGTCGATCCGCGGTGATTCGCGCGCATCGCGGGACGCCGATGCCGATGAAGATGCCGATGACGATTACGACGTCTCGCGCGCGCGGTGCGCGTCGACGGTGGGACGACGTCGCGACTCGGGCGAAGAAGGGCGCGGATGGGGTCGCCATGACGTCGTCGGCGAGTTGGGACGACGGGGCGGAGTCTCGATCGCGACGGGGCGAGTCGCCGACGCGCGAGTCGACGAGCGACGGCGCCGGCGGATCAGGCGCGCGTCACCATCACCAGCAAGGAGGATCAGGGTCGCGAGTGAGGCGCGCTGGGCGCGTGCACGCGTCGGGTGGACAGTTCGCGCCGCCGGGGGACGTGGTGACGAAGAGTGTGGGGAGTTTAGACGAGGAGGAGGAGTTCGAGCTCGAGGACGCGCGCGAACGGGCGGCGGAGCGGAACGCAGCCATCGAGAGTACGTTTTTAGATGATTTTGTCGGCGTGTCGTGCGAAGAAGGGGACATCTCGTGTGAATTGACAAAGCAGAGTGCGAGAGAGGTGTTGTGGGCGCGGTGGAACGCGGCGAACGCGGGCGTGAGTAAGCGGACAAAGGGATTGGCGTTGTTCGGAGCGCTCATGGCTGGTTTCGGCGTGAACATTACGTTGATCAAGGTTGCGCAGCAAGAGATGTCGGCCGATTTGTTTGCGCTTCTGCGTTTCGTCGCCGGCTCGTTGGTGTTCGCGCCGTTTCTAAAAACGGCGCTCAGGGACGATAGAATCGTTCGAGGTGGGTTTGAACTCGGTCTGTGGGTATCGCTAGGATATTACTTTCAAAACGTCGGCGTCGAGTTTACCGACGCGGCGAGGGCGAGTTTTATCAGTTCTTTCACAATCATCTGCGTTCCAATCATCGCGGGAATGTCCGGAAGAGCAGTTCGACCGTTGACGTGGACCGCCACCGCGATCGCGGTCGCAGGTTTAGGCATGATGGAGAACATCTTCGCCGTTCCCGGCTTGGTGGATCCCGCGCAGACGACTGCCGTCGCCGACGCCATCGCCGGCGACGCCCCGGCGTCGCTTCGAGGCGATCTCTTCACGCTCGCCTCGGCGTTGATCTTCGGCATTCACATCTTTCGAACGGATTGCATCTTCAACGGCGTCAATCTCAAGCACAAAGAGTCCATGGGATTGGTGTGCATTCAGATGCTCACCGTCGTCGTCGTCTTTTTCAGCCTCTTGGTGAAGGATTACCTCGCGTGCGACTGCGATTTCACCGTCATCGCCGGCGAGTCTTTCACCGAGATGCCGTGGGGATTGATCGCCTTCGTCGGCGTCGTCACCACAGCTGGATGTGTCTACCTCGAGACCGTCGCCCTGACGCTCCTGGAGAGTCAAGAGGCGACGCTCATGTACTCGACGGAGCCGGTGTGGGGCGCCGTCTTCGCCTACCTCCTCCTCGGCGAGACGCTCTCCCCGTCCGCCACCGCGGGCGCGATGCTCATCCTCGCCTCCACCGTCGTCGGATCTCTGGGCGTGAACGATGAAGACGTCATCCTTGACACCACCGCCTCGACGCCGACGCCGACGCCGAAGCCGACGCTCGCGAAGAAGGGCGACGCCGCGACTCGATGAGCGATGAGCGCGCCGCCTCGGCGCTTTTTTCTGACCAGTCGCCCCTCCGCCACGGGCGCGACGCCGTATTATCTATATTATTATCGTAAACGCACGCTGTAGATGTATCGTTGGAACATGTAATATCGTCTCCCACCGCGCGGTGCGGGACATCCAAAACAAACCAAATGAGAAACGAAGAAGACGCATTCGCGTCGCGGCGCCCTCGGGAGAAAAACGAGAGGAATCAATCAATCGATCGATCAATCGCGTCGCTCGGCACACGTCGCCGCGACGCGCGCGCGGTCGCACGCGCGAATCGATCACACGCACACGCACACGCGTCGCGCACGAACGCCATGGCGTCCAAACGCGATCAATTCCTCACCGCGTGTCGAAACGCCAAGCTCGACACGGTGCGCTGGGGCGTCGGCGCCGGTGGACAGAGTCCCGGGACGCGGGACGACGATGGATACACCGCCATCATGATCACCGCGCTCGGAGATAAGCACAAGGCGTTGCAGACGCTTCTCGACGCGTGTCGACGGTCGAGGATGCGAGAACCGATCGATTTCACCGATGGGCGCGGGGATGGGCAGACGGCTCTCATGATGGCGGCGGCGCGGGGACACGCGGCGTCGTGCGACGAGTTGTTGTACGCGGGGGCGAATTATAAGATGAAGTGCGCGCGAGGGAAGACGGCGGCGGATTACGCGAGGGAACATGGGCACGAGGCGTTGGCGAGACGGATCGATCGAGGTGGAGATTCGAGCGAGGAGGAGGAGGACGAGGACGCGGAGGAGGACGAGGACGGATTCGAGGGCGAGACGTCGACGCAGAGAAGTCGACGGAAAAAGAAGGAGATGGAGGCGCTCGAGCGGCGAGGAGATAAGACGGCGGTGAAGTCTAAAAAGGGAACGGACGTGAAGGAGACCGAGGACGTCGGGAAGGCGCCGGAGGCGAAGTGGGCGGAGACGAAGAAGGCACGGGACTCCGAGGCGAAGGAGGTGGCCATCGCGCGCGACGAGGGCGACGTCGAGGTGGATCCGGCGTTGTTTTACGTCAAGAGCATCAATAATTTAAAGTTGACTCTCGGTGTGTCGCTCAAGACGCTCTCGCCGGACGTCAGTAGACTCTCCGGTCTGCTCACGCTCATCATTAGCGGCAACGGGTTGACCGAGTTGCCGGAGAGCGTGGGCAAGTTGAAAAATCTCAAAGTGCTCGAAGCCGAGAATAATCAACTCGCGAGCTTGCCCTCGAGTCTGTCGTCGTGCAAAAACTTGGAAATTTTGCGCGTGTCCAACAACGAAATCAAGTCCCTCGCCCCACTCGACGGCGTCAACACGCTCGTCACGCTCGTCGCCGATAACAACAAGTTGACGACGCTCGACGACTTCACCGTCGAAGCCAAGGAACGGTTGGTGACGCTCTCCGCGCGCATGAATAAAATCACCGACGCCCCGGCGGACATTCATCAGTGCTCGCTCTTGACGGAAATATTTTTAAAGAACAACCAGATCGAGGAGGTTCCGGGAGAGTGGGGCGAACTCAAGGAGAAGAAGGTTCGAAACATCGAGCTTGATAACAATCCAATCGCCGATCCAAAGATTAAAAAGATGATGGGGAAGAGCGCGACTTTCGTCAAGGAACTCTTGACGTACCTTCGTAAGAATGGAAAGAAGAGCGCGTCGAAGAAGAAGAAGAAAAAGCCGGCCAAGACCGCGTCGTCGGACGACGAAGACGAACTCGAACCCGAAGCTGCACCCGAACCGGCGGCGCCGCAGAAGAAGTCTTCGGCGCCGGCGCCGGCGCCGGCGGACGACGACGATGAGAGCGAAACCGAGGAAGAACTCGAGGCGCGCATGGCCAAGATGAACAAAAAGGAACGCGAAAAGTTTAAGCGTAAACTCGCCGAGGAACGCCAAGCGAAAGCCGCCAAGGAGGCTGCCGAGAAGAGAAAAGCGGCCGACGCGGCGGCGGCGGCGCGTCTGCAAGCGGCGAAAACCGTGCGCGACAACGACAGTGACGACGACGACGACGACGACGACGACGACGACGAGTTGGCGCTTCTCGCTCGCAAGAAGAAACAAGCCGGTAAGGGCGGCGGCGGTTTCTTGTACGCGATGACGGACGAACAGCGAGAACAAGCCGAAAAAGCTGAAGCCGAGCGCTTGCTCGCCATCGAGATGAAGAAGCATGCCGAAGAAACGGCGAAACGCGACGCCGAGGAACGCGCCGCGGCGGAACTCGCCGCTAAGACGTCCGGCATCAAGCTCACGGGCGAGGGCGTGTACGGGTGGGAGTACACGGGCGGTCAATTCAAAACCACGAGAGTTCCTCACCTTCCCAAGGGTGCCAAGGGTCCGTGCGTCGAGCTCGAAATTCCCAAAATCATCGTCGGCAGACTCATCGGTCCGAAGGGCGCCACCATCAAGGGCGTGCAAGATCGAAGCAAAGCCATGGTCTCCATCGACGAGACCAAAGGGGGCTCTGGGAACTCGTTGCTACGCGTTCGAGGCACGGAATCTGCCATGGAATCCGCGCGCATGTTGATGAACAACGCCCTCGGTGGAAAACGGTAGACGTCGCGAATGTAAAGACGCCATCTAACCGACTCTCTACCGCGAGTGCGACGCGCGCGATCGGACGCGTCGATCACGCGCGCGCGTGGTGAAAGGACGCGACGCGATCGATCGTCTCGTCCATCGGCGCGCGCGCGCGTCGCGCGCATCGTCGCTCGGCCGCGTGTGAGCGCGCGCGATGAGCGGGAAGCCGACGTCGTCGGTTGAGTCGGCGCGCGTACGTCTCACCGCGCGCGCTGAGGCGCTCGCGCGCGCGCTGTTGAAAACGGCAAACGTTGGATTTCGTCGCAACGACGCGAGCGCGTCCAGAGTGACGGAGACGAGCGCGCGGAAGGTGTATGACTCGTTGCTCGGTCAGGGGTTCAGAGCGAGCGACGTAGAGGACGCGTTGCGAGACGCGTTCGACGCGACGGGAGGCGCGTTCGTCGAGGCTGACGCGCTCGATCGACTGTGTATGAATGTTCCGAACGCGAGGTTACCTCGAAGGTTTCAAACGGTGGAGAGATCGGAGTTTAAACTCGACGCCGACACGTCGATCGAGGCGACGGCGGCGACGGCGACGGCTCCAGCGCCGAGACGCGTCTTAGAGGCACCGGACGAGCGCATGCCTCGACTGACTGGCAAGAAGCAGGGTGGTGATGCGAAGGATGACGTCGCGGTCGATAAGGCGTGGATCGCACGGTACGCAGAGTATGAAGATAGCGATAGCGACGATAGCGACGATAGCGACGACGGTTACGATTCGCTCGAGGATTTTGGTTTGAGCGAAGAAGAGGTGGAGGCAAAGCGCATGATGTGGAACAAGCGAAGAGAGTACGCGCGAGATCCAAAAAAGGTGACGGATCAGTTTCGCGACGAGCTCGCGGGATTGAAGACGCGCGCCAGCGAGGCAAAAAAGGGAAAGAATAAAAAGGAACAAAAGGAAGTCGCCGAGGCGATTCGCAACTTGAAACTCATGGCCACCGAGTTGGGCATCGATGAGGACGACATCGAACAGCCGAGAGTCCACGAACAGAAACTCGATTCGTGCAAACCCACCGGCGCGGGTGAAGAAGCGTCGCCGAGTGTCACCGACACTACCGCCGTCGACGTCGATGCGAAACGCGCGGAAAATGTGGCAACGCCGAAGCCGGCGGAGAGTGAAGATTCAGACGACGAAGCGTTCGGTTTGGACGTTTTCGGCGACAATGCCGACGATGTCATCGGTACGGGCGAAGAAGACCCTCTGGAGGCCATCATCAAAATGTTCAAGCACGAATTACTGTTCAGCGACGGCAAACGCGCGTCAGCCGCAAATGCGCAAAGCGCAAAATCATCCAAGTCGAAAAAGGATGACAAAGTTGAAGAGATGACACCGAAGAACATGCTCACGCAGCTCGCGAAGCGCGAGGGCTGGCTCATGCCACGCTTTGAACGAGATAAGAGCGCGGACGTCATTCGTTACGTCGTCTCGGTTGAGCGTTCGTCGGGGCCGAAGTACAAGCGCAAACCGACACTGGTGTGCTCCACGCACGCCGACGACGAACCAAGCGGATCGGGGTGGGCGAGTATAAATGACGCACAAAACGGCGCGGCAGCGCGCGCGTTATTCGAGGCAACGTTCAGCGCGGAGAATCAACTCGTGCCGTTGGAACTTCCGAGCGCGCATAGAGAATTGTGGATTCGATGGGGCGTCGCGTTCATGAATTCGGATGTCGCCAACGTCGGCGAAGACGCGAGGGATGTCTTCATCTCGACACTCTTAAAATCGGTCACTGAAGCTGGATCTAGCGTGAAAGGTGCCGGTGGTGCGTCGACGACGGACCGATGCGTGGACGATGGTGTGAAACAGAACGCCGCGCGCTCGGTGAAGATAAATTTAAAGGCGCGCGCCGAGACGAGCGAGGCGTTGAAGGTGCAATTCGAAGAGACGAAGCGAGATCCTCAGTGGCAAAAGATGTTTGAAAAACGTTCTCAATTGCCCATCTGTGCGTTATCACACGAACTTCTCGATCGATTACGCACACACGACGCGGTCGTTGTGTGCGGAGAGACAGGATGCGGGAAGACGACACAAGCGCCGCAATTTTTGCTCGACGACGCCATCGAGCGAGGACATGGTGGCGGGTGTAACATAGTATGCACGCAGCCGCGTCGCGTCGCGGCCACGAGCATCGCAGAGCGCGTGTCCGCCGAGAGATGCGAAAAGAACGGCGTCGGGGGTCACGGTTCGCTCGTCGGTCACCACGTGCGTTTAGATGCCAAAGTCACCGACTCGACACGACTCACGTTTTGCACGACGGGGATTCTTTTACGTCGATTACAAGGCGACGCGATGCTATCAGACGTCTCACACGTCGTCGTGGACGAAGTGCACGAGCGCTCGCTCGACGGTGATTTCTTATTGACGCTCTTGAGAGACCTTCCGAGACGTCGTCGCGAGGCTGGACTCGCACCTTTGAAGTTGGTGCTCATGTCGGCGACGCTCAACGCCGCGCTCTTCAGCGACTACCTCGGCGGTGCGCCGGTGATCTCCGCGCCCGGTCGATCGTACCCGGTGGAGACGATTCACCTCGAACAGATTTACGACGCGCTTGAGTACGTCATCGATCCCGATAATCGTTCGTGTCGCCGACCGAACGGAAAAGTAGAAGACGCGATGAAAGCCATAAAAGCCGGCGGCGGAGGCGATCGTCGACGACAAAACGAACTCCTCGCGTCGTGGGGCGAAGACGCCGCGTCCGAGTTCGGCGGCGAAGAAAACCCAGAAAATCCAGATTACAATCCAAGCAAATACGAACACTGCAAGCGAAGCACTCGTCTGTCGCTGTCACGTCTGAACGAGTCGGTGATCGATTACGATTTAATAGAAGAACTCCTGGCGTACGTCGACGACAAGGCCGACGACGGGGCAATTTTAGTCTTTCTTCCAGGCATCGGCGAAGTCACCGGACTGTTGGATCGTCTCGGGAGTTCGCCTCGATTTAAAGACGCAGTGTTGTGCCCGTTACACTCCGCGCTCACCAATGCGGAACAGCGAGAGGCGTTCAGAGTGCCGAAATCGGGGACGCGTAAAATCGTCGTGGCGACGAACGTCGCTGAGACATCTGTGACGATCGAGGACATCGTCGTCGTGATCGATTCCGGTCGAGTCAAGGAGCGACAGTGGGATCCGCGTCGCGGCATGGCGTCGCTCGAGGAGGGATGGGTCAGTCGCGCCGCGGCGAAGCAACGCGCCGGTCGAGCGGGTCGCGTGCGCGCGGGGACATGTTACGCCCTGTTCACGTCGCACCGCGCGACGGGGGGCATGCGGCCCTTCCAAGTGCCCGAGATGCACCGCGCGCCGCTCACCGAGGTGGTGTTGCAAATCGCGAGCTTGGATTTGCACAACGACGCCGCAGTGGTGCTCGGAAACGCACCCGAACCGCCCAAGGACGAGGCTATCGCGGCGGCTAAGAAGACACTGACAGAAATCGGCGCATTCGACGACGCGAGTCGTCTGACGGCGCTGGGTCGACATCTCGCGGCGTTACCTGTCGACGCGCGCGTGGCGAAGATGTTGTTATTCGGTGCCATCTTGCGGTGTCTATCTCCCGTGCTCACCATCGCGGCGACGTTGAGTTACAAGTCACCGTTTCAATCGTCCAAGGCGTCGAACAGTCAAGTCGAAGCGGCGATGCGCGCCTTTGCACAACCCATGTCGACGTCTCTCGCAGCGGGACAACAGAGCGATCATCTCGTATTTGCCGCAGCGTACGACGGATACGTGGAGGCGAGCAGAGAGAGTCGAAATGCGGGGCGACGATTTGCCCAAAAGAACGCGCTCGACGTGGACACCATTCGACAAATTACCGAGATGCGGACCCAATACGCGTCGCTTCTCGCCGACATGGGCGCAATTAAAGTTCCCGCTGGATATTCGCTTCGCGGAAGGAACACTAGTTGGTTGGACGATCCAAAAGCGGTGCGTTTTCTCAATCGACGCTCGCTCGCTCGTCTCGAAAACTTCATCGTCGGAGATGGACGCATCGTTTTACACGACGGCGCGTTCCGGGTGCACGCGCATGCAGTCACCTGCGCGAGCGTAAAGTTATCTCCGTACAGCGACGCCGAAACTTTTCGACAACGCGCATAGACGTGCGCGCGCGTCCCAGCAGTTTCGCTATATTACACGTTCTTGAACGCTCGACGCGACTCAAATTAGTGACTGACACGGTATGGTCTATTTGTTTCTTCAATTTCACAGGCCTGGAACAGGGATTCTCGTCGACCGCAAATGATAAAAGCCGTGCTCACTGCTGGTTTATACGCAAACGTCGCGGTCGGCGACGAGGGATCGAACGACGAGTACGCGCAATACACGTGGCGAGATGCGACTTCGGAGGTTCGTGTGCACCCATCGAGCGTCAACCGCGGCATCGGGTCCGATCGCAAGCCGACATATCCGTTCATGGTGTACCACGAAAAGATGCGCACGGCGCGCGTGTATCTGCGAGACAGCACGGTCGTCGCCCCTGAGGCGTTGCTACTCTTCGGTGGGAACTTGGAAGTTCAACATGCGAACGCATGCGTCATCATGGACGATTGGATCAAGTTCAGATGTGACGCACCGGTCGCGGTTTTGCTCAAACACCTTCGCTTTGCGTTGGACGACGACTTCGCGCGACGCATCCAAAACACGGGTAAATCACGATGGGGCGACGAGGATGAGGACGACATCATCGTCACCATTCGACGAATTTTAGACGATCTAGCTTAATGAGTTGACGATTGAATCATTGTTTCTATTCTATCCTCGGCGTCGCTTGGACGAGTTCTTTCGGTCCCGCGAGGAGGATGAAGACGAAGATGAACTCGAACTCGAACCGCTCCCACTCGACGAACTCGACGACGAGTACGACCCCGACGTGCTCGAGCTCCCACTTTCCGACGAACTCTCGCTCCCCGACGAACTCGACGAACTCGACGAGCTAGAACTCGACGAGCTCGGCGACCTTCGCCTCTTCTTCTTCTTCTTCTTCTTCCCCAACGCCGCCTTCAACCGTCGCTCCATCGCCTCCCCGTCCGGCACGTCCTCCCCTCGAAACTGCTCGCTCGCAAACTTTTGTTTCAAACTTGGATCTCTCAACCGCGCGCTCGCGCTCGCGCGACGCACGTACGTCTCCCCGCGCTCGCACGCGCACTCGTAGGTCCACTTGCCGGGCCGAAGACACCGCTGACACCTCGGCGTCGACGTCGACGCGCCGCCCGCGCGCGCATCCTTCGCGCGCTTGTCCCTGTCAAGTATGAACGGCATCGCGCGCGACGCCGCGTCGACGGTCGCGCGCGACGGTGAAGGTGCGAAGCAGCAAAAAGTGACTGACGCCACTGTGCGCGCGCGCGTCGGCTTTCGTCATGGCGGACCTTCGACGCGTGCGCGGGGCGAACACCGAGGAACAGCTCGAGGAGCTACAACGTGCGTTTCTTCAGAGTCGTGACGCGCCCGCGGCGGCGGTGCGACGCGTTGGCGGCGACGCGAACGTCGAATCTCGCGTCGCGGATGGTGCTGACGCAAAACCGACCGACGACGCGAATGACGACGCGCGGGCGTGCGAAGAGACGGAAGAGGCGCCGCGACGCGGCGCAGCGATGGATGATGTCATGGGCGATGTCATCGAGCGCGTCGCGGGCGGCGAAACGACGGAGACGGCGGAGACGAGCGCGGCCCATCGCGCGGCGAGCGCGGCCACCGGGTTTCCAGAGGTGAAGCACCGAAGCGAGACGAATTTCGGGAAACGGAGTCGATTCGCGGCGAGAAAAGCGGCGATGCGCGCGAATGAAGCCGTGGGTACGAGCGGGGGGCAGGCGGCGAGCGAGCCGGCGCCGGTGCGAAAGCTGACGGTGGACCCGGAGAAGGAGGACGCGAGCATACAAGAGGAAAATGACAGGATACTGGCGGCAATGTCGCCGGCAGCGGTGAAGGAGGCTCAGGATGAATTATCGAAACGGTTGAATCCGAAGACGCTCGAGTTCCTCAAGAATCGCGGTCTGAATAAGGCTTCCAGTGAGGCGAGTTCAAAGGGCGACGCGAAGGCGAGCGCGCCCAAGCCGACGGCGCCGAAACGAGCGAAAGAGCGAAGCGAAGCGGCAGCGGAAGCGTCGGCAAGGACGAAGACGGTGACGACATTGGGCGTCGAACACGTTAGATTTGCGTTGGACGGCGTGCCGTTGATGGACGCGACGGTGGATGTCGTTTTGGCGGCGAATGAAGGCTCGGCGCCAGCGCCGCTGCCCACGGAGCGAGATCCGCTTCGCGCGGGCGAGGGACGTGAGATCGGGTACACATTCCAAGAGGCGTGCGCGCTCACGCGAAGCAGCGTTCCTAGCCAACGCATGGTTGGTCTACAAATCATCGGTAGGATTCTCAAGCTCGCTCGACGCTGGAGCTTCGAGCCCGTGAACCCGCTCCCGTACGACAACAAAGACGCCGAAAAGAGGGAAACCGCGCCGCGCTTGCCGGATGGTATATCTTGGGCGAGCGTGTGGGTGTATGCGACAGTGGATTGCGGAGTGATTACGTTATTGCGGCGCGCGCTTGATGATAATCAAGTGCAGCCGTGCGTCGCCGCGCTGTCGGCGCTTCTGGCGCTGTGCGGCGGAGTGGGTGTGGGCGGATGCGACGGTTTGGAGATGAAACTCTACAACATGCTCGAGAGCGGTGCACCTCTAGACGCGAGCGATCTCTCCTACCTCGCGCCTCTGTGGAGATCTGATCCCGAGGACGCGCCGTGCGGCGGCTCTGGATTCGAACCAATCTGTTGGGAGTACGCGGTGGAGGAGATTCGATTGGCGGAGGACAACACCGTCGAACTCGCCGAGGAACCCGACGAAATCGAAGAGGGGTTGAGCAGGCAAATGGCGGAGCGACGACAGGCGACGGAACAAGCCGCCGATCCTATCGCCGCTCTCTTGCGAATGGGTATCCTTCAGCGCATTCGTTACTTGTTAGAGATTGAGCGTACTCCGCAAGCGGAGGTGCTCTGCCACGAGCTTCTCGCGGCGTTCGCTCGCCATAGCAAATCGGCCGCTTTAGCCGTGGCGCGATGTCCCCGATTGTTCTCCATCTTGATCTCGAGGATGAAGGATTCGTGTGCGGGCGGTAGTCGAGGCTCCCCGACGGATCCAGCAGTCATCGGATTGGCGCACGTCGTCCGAGTGCTTCATTTGATTACGCAATCCGATGTCGAAGTCGCGAAGGAGTTGGTGAAAGAGGGAGGACTCAAGTCTGCAATTCAGTGCGCCATAACGTTCGGTGGGGTCAACACCGAGGGCGAGGTGAAAGAGCACCCGCGCGATTTCTCAGCGATGCTTTGGCGCGAAACGTTCCGTATGTGGAGTGCGGTTTCGGCGTGGGGATTGGACACGCCGGCGTTCGACGCCATCCATCCTCTCGTCGCGCCGTGGATGGAGGCCGGATCTTCGGCAGATCAACCTCTCGCGATGGATATGTTTTCACTGTTGACGACGCTTTCGAAATCGCTTCCCACCGAAGGCGACTCCGACGACGCCGGTCCACCGGGAGAACTCGAAATCAAAGAGACGGAGAAGACGCTTTCGTGGCGTTGCGCGACTGCTGCGGCGAAATGCGCCGAGTCGTGGATCCTCAGCGACACGCGCGAGGAGGGTGGTTTGTACACGATCGCGAATGCTGGAAGGTTCCTCGCCACCATCATCGCACGCTCGCCGAACGACGCGCAACCGATGATTAAGAGAGTGCTCGGTTCGACAAACGAATCGAGCGGAGCCATGTCCCCGGGTGGCGTGCTCGGTCAGGCGATAAAGTCGCTCGATTCGCTCGTGTACGAGTGTACGTGCGAACCAACCTTTGGTCAACGCCACATCAGTTTGTCGGTGTGGGGCGCGGTGCTTCACAGCGTTCTCTTGCTGTCGATAGTCTCTCCCAACACGTGGTCCGAACCGTCCGTCAACGCGTTGGCGTCCCAAATCATGTGCAAGTTTGCAGGTAAACGTTTAAAGGCGCTGTCGTCGAGAATCAGCATCGACGATGGATCGCGCGAGAATTCCAAAGATTTGCAGGAACGTCGATCGCAGGACTGTGGCATATTGAGTGTGCGCGATAACAACGATCCTACGGTTTGGATGGGCGAGCTACCGGTCGTAGCAGCGTCGCAATTGGCTTTGAAACGCGCCGTCATCGTCGCCATGGAAATTTTGGACAAGGCATTCACGCACGAGAACACACCTTCCGCCGGACAGTCTCGTCTCAGCGCTACGCCTCGAAACGAAAGAAGAGATTTGCAACACGACGTCGCTGAGACGGTCGAAGCGACGCTAAGCCTCGTCTCCACATTGCCGCCCGGCGCGGGAGTTTACGCCGCGCAAGCCATGAGCGCCGGTCTGTATTCTTTGAGAGTGCTCGATCCGTTGCTCCGTCTCACCAAAGGTGCGCTCGGAGACGCTGCGTCCGTCGTCGAGAGCTCGAGCGATGCGGACAAGGAAAGACTCGCCATTCGCGAAACCGGTGTCAACCTTCTCGCGGCGGCGGTGAGCATCGTGCCTCCAGCCGACGTCGTTCGCGAGGCGTTGTTGGGTGGATTTGCAATGGAGCTTACGACACCGGCAGAGGCGAAATCGCTCGCATCTCCGGGACCGTCCGTGCCCGCGGGCTCCTTGCTTTCCGGACATCCTCTCTGGTTTCTAGCGCCGTGCTCGCTGAGGACGACGATCCAAGGTTGGGGCACCGCCGGCGTCGCGTGCGCGCTCTCGCTCTTAATGGGTATGGAAATCGCGAAAGTGCCTAGTCTTCGCGGTCTTCGTCCGGCTTTGAAGATGAGCGCGATTGGCGGCGTGTACGCTCAGGGACCGAATGTCTGGCGCGATCCGGCTGTCAGCGCACCGCTCGGCCTTCTCACGGATTTGTATTGGCGTCGCATGGTGAAAAATTACATTCAAGCGTATCACCAAGGCGTTCGCGGGTACAGCATGGATCTCGGTTCGTTCTCTTCCGCGGGCCAGGGAAGCTTAAATGACCCGCTTCACCAGGCACATGGTGCCGGCGACGCGGCGGCGGCGGCGGCGATGGTGAACGCGTTTACGAGCGACAGCTTCGGCGACGCGCTCTTCGCCAGACACGTTGCAATGTGGCTGCGCGTGCGCGTGCCTCCGAAAGCCAGAGCCGCGGCGTGGATCGCGTTGAGCGAAGGCATCGCGCTTCATCTCTTGCCGTGCGCGAGCGCGATGATTCCTCCCGCGGCGGCGTACGTCTTCTTCCCTCCCGGCGGAGAACCGGATCCTACCATGCGAGAGTTGTACGTCAAGAGCATCGAGTCCGGCGCGTTGGATAAGGCGCTCATCGGGTGGTCCGCAGAAGAATGGCCGACGCCCGGTCGTAACGCGCCACCAATCTCCGCCGCGTTGGCGATTCACGCCCTCGCGCACATCGTGTTGTCCCCGAGCGCCGGGGTGAGCGTCGCCGTCGAGACGGTGCGCCGTATTCTGAACCGACCCAACACGTCCGTCGTCCTTCGCGCGTTACTTCACACGCCTCTGACGATCAAACGTCGACCGTCGTTCGCGTGCGCGTCCGTCGGCGCGCACAAGACGCCGTTCGGCAACGGCTTCGTGTACGGGAAGCGCGGTCAGTGCATCGACATTCCGCCGCGACGAACGCTCTTGTTGGACGTGTGTCGACAAGACCCGTCGCTCGTGGCGGCGGTCGAAAACGCGCTCGTCGAGGCTGGTTTGTTACAAACGGACGCCGTGTCTGCTCTGACGAAACAAATGAACGCATCCGCGCGAATTCAAGCGACGAGTAGCTTTTACAAGGCGTGAGCGCGCTCGCGCCCGTCTCCACAATGAAATTGAATCTGCTAGAAATTATCCTTCGCTCTACGAATCGCGCCAAACACGTCCGCGAGATCGCTCGAACCCGCCATACCGACGTTGCGTTGAATGTTAGGGTCGTCGGGACGACAAAACGGATTCGTCCGACGCTCCAAAGCGATCGTCGTCGGCACCGTCGGCTCGCCTCGCGCGCGCGCCTCCCTCACCGCCTGCGCGCGTTTCACCAAATCATCATTCGTCGGATCCACCGATAAAGCAAACTTGGCGTTCGATTCCGTGTACTCGTGCGCACAGTACACCATAGTCTCGTCCGGCATGGCTAAAATCTTCTGCATCGACGTCCACATCTGCGCGGGCGTCCCCTCGAATAACCGTCCGCATCCCAACGCGAACATCGTATCGCCGACGAACACCTTCTTTTCGCTCTCAAAGTGATACACCACGTGTCCCAGCGTGTGTCCCGGCGTCTCGCGAACGATGCATTTGAGATTTCCAATCTCCACGACGTCTCCCTCCCGCACACCGACGTCCACGCGTCCGATTTTCTCTCGCTCGCGCTCGGGCGCGTGCACCCGTACCTCGGGCCACCGCGCCCGAAGCGTCTCATTCGCCCCAACATGATCGTCGTGCCAGTGCGTGTTCAACACGACGCTCGGCGAAGGCCACCGCGCCTCCGCGATCGCGCGTTCGATCGCGGACGCCGAGGGCGTGTCCACGAGCGCGACGACGTTCGTCTCGGGACACTTGATGGCGAACCCATAGTTGTCGCTTCGCGCGCCGAATTGGAGCACCTCCATCATCGACGCGGCGGCGCGCGCGGTCGCGGCGCACGTCGCGCGTCTTCGTTCGCGTCGTCCGCGAGCGCACCGTCCGTGAGCGAGCGCGCGCGCGAGCGTTCGCGTCGAAAAGGCGCGAGGCATCGAGTGTCGCCGTCGATGACTGACCGACAATCGTCAATCATCGCCTCGAGCGCGGTCCGTCGCACCCACCGCGATGTCGCCTCGAACGCTCGCGCGCGCGCCGACGCCGACGCCGACGACATCGCGCGCCGTCGCCTCGTCGTCTCGCCCGCGCGCGCGTCGCGACGCGTCGCACGTCGCGCGCGCGGGACGACGAGGCGACGGTGCTGACGCGGACGACGGTCCTCTCGCCGCGCTCAAACGCCTGAACCCGTTCGCGAAAAAGGAAGAGACGTCGACGTCGGTGGAACGCGCGCAAAGGGATGCGCGCGGCGGCGGCGCCGACGTCATCCCTCGCGACGTTCGCGAACAGATTTTCGGAAAAGGATTGATGGGAAAAATCGTCGGCGGCGCGGCGAACGCGTTGGCGGGACAACTTCGGGACCAAATGTCCGTCGCCGCGGACGCCGCGGCGCGATGTTACGAGGACGCGTCGCGCGATGTGAAACTCGATCGAAACTTGGAGCTCGCGCTCGGTGGTGGACGCGTCGAGTGTGGACCGGTGGTGCAACAGTCGTCGTCGTCGTCCAACGTCAACGGCGTCAAGACGACGCAGACGTTTGTCGCGTTTCAAGTTCGGTCGTCGACCACCGGTCGCGTGGCGCTCGTGCGCGCGCAATCGAACGGCGCGAACACGACGTCCGTGGCGCAGTTGGACGATGGACGGACGTTAGAGATTGGGCACGTGTCCGGCGGCGGCGAAGAGAACGACGACCCGTACGCGTCGGGCGGCGTCATCGACGTCGACGCCGACGACGTCATCGACGTGTAACGAGACATTTATTCATAGATCGTACCACATCGTTCCTCGTCGTGCGTCGCGGTGTCTCGGCGTCTCGGCGTCGATTGGCGTCTCGCGCGCGGTCGACGCTCGTTCCCTCGCCGGCGAGGGTCCCGGGACAGAATTCCCAATCCAAAGACGCATTGACCGCACACAGACGCGCGTGAGAGGGCGAGACATGCCGGCGACGCGTAAGAAACAAGCGGACGAGATGGACGTCGAGGTGCGCGCGTTCGCGCGACGACTCGGTGGCGCAGACGCGCGACGAGGGGGAAGATTTATCGACGATTTTCAGAATTCGAGATCGAATTCGCGCGCAACGAATCCGCGACTCGCGCCGACGTCCGCGCCAACGTCCGCGCGACCGACGACTGACGACGCACATCGCGCGCGTGTTGTTTCACAGGCGGGCGCCGGGGACGTGGACCCGGAGATTGAGGCGATGCAGCGACGGCTCAAAGAGATGGAGGAGGAGGCGGCGAAACTCAAAGACGAGCACGAAAAAGTGGACGACGCCATGGCGGCGAGCGAGCACGCGAATCCCGAGGAGGAGGCGGCGAAGAAACAAGAGGCGGACGCGCGAAGTGTCTTCGTCGGACAGGTGGATTACTCAGCGAAACCGGAGGATTTGGCCAACGCGTTCGCGAGCTGCGGAACGGTGAACCGCGTGACGATTTTGCACGACAAGTACGACCAACCAAAGGGGTTCGCGTACGTCGAGTTTCTCGAACCGGACGCGGTGCACAACGCCATCTTACTCGAGGGAACGGAGGTGTGCGGACGGAAGATTAAGGTGTCGGCGAAGCGCACGAACGTGCCGGGAATGAAGGCGGGCGGTCGAGGCGGACGCGGAGGACGAGGACGCGGCGGCAGGTTTGGACGCGCGCCGATGATGATGATGATGATGCCGTATTCGCCGTACGGACGCGGTGGACGCGGAAGAGGACGCGGTGGACGCGGTGGACGAGGTGGTAGAGGACGCGGCAGAGGAGACGGCGGCGACGGGGGCGAGAGCATGGCGACCGAATAGACGGCGAGCGGTGGGAAACGCGAGTCAGCTATAAACAAACAAACGCTTGTGAATAAAAGAACATTTCAATTTTGAAGACCTTCATATCGCGACGACGACGACGCGCGCTCATTTCCACGGTTCACCTTCCTCGACGAACATTTCCTCGGGCGTGTAAAACTTGATACCGACGCGTTTCGCAAACTGTAAATCCACGTCGCTGTGATCGCTCGCGCGTCCCGCCGCGTCGCCGACGAAGAAACACTTGTCCAAATCCGGTTCAATCCCCCCGTTGTGCGCGCGAACCATCCGCTTCCACATTCCATCGCCACCCTTTCGATACTCGTGCGGATCGACGACGGGTTTCCCCGGTTTATTTATTTGCGTCGCGCAAAACGCCTGAAACGGCGTCTCCAAATCCTCCGCCAAACGCGTCAACCGTATCCGCACATCCGTCGCCTTCTTCCCCTCCAACGCCCCCTTCACCGATCCTTGATTACTAAATATACAAATCTTATACCCATCCGCGTGCAACGCGCGCATCACTCGCGTCACGTGCGCGTTCAGATAGGTAAAATCATCCGGCGCCGCCATGTACGCTTTCCGTCCACTCTTTGTCTTTTGCACCGTCTCATCCAAATCAAACCCAGCAATCTTCGTCGACGGCGCGCACCTCGTGTCGTCGCGCACGAGGAGTGAATTATCATACCCGCGCCACGTGGACGTCGTCGTCATCGGACGCTTCCGAGACGAGGACGCGACGGTGGAGGGGGATTCCGACGACGACGTCCCGGGACGTTTGGTTCGAATGACGAACGCATCCATGGCGCGTCGACGACAGTGTGTGAACCCGCGCGCGCGCGCGAGGGTGCGCGCGACGCGACACGCGGTGGTGGTGGTGGTGGTGACGCGCGTGGTTTTGAACGCGCGACGCGTCCCGCGCGCGACGGTGTGTGGGGAATAATGATGGAATGATGGTTTACATTCAAAGAATGAATCACTTTTTGGCGGCGACGACGACGACGTTGTACTCTTGCCCGACGACGCGCTCGCGCTCGACGACGCCGACGCGTCGCGCGAGAATACGTTCAAATTTTGCTAAATTGAGCGCCTCGCGCGATTCCGGCGGGCCGTTCCAACAATTGCACACGACGTGTCCGTCGGAAGCGAGAGACTGCCCGACCATTCGCAGAAATTCGTCGCTCGCGACATGCGCGGGAACGTCGCCTCGACCGTCGTACGCGTCAAGGAGGACGAGGAGCGTCGACCTGGACGCCCGTTTCGCGAAGAAATCGAGGGCGTCCGCGCGAACGACGCGGATCGGTCGAACGAGACCGTCGTCTTCGTCGTCTTTGTCTTCGTCGTCGTCGTCGTCGGCGGCGACAAGACGAAGCGGGACGCGCGCGGCTCGACACGCGTCGATCACGGCTTGACTGCGCTCGACGGCGATCACACGCGCGTCCCGAAGCGTCGGTTCGTTGGCTAAATACAGCGGTAACGCGCCGGTGCCGAGTCCGACGGCGACGATGTCTCGCGCGTTTGCGAACGTCGTGCGGCGTCGACGAAGCGCGCCGCCGACGCCGCGGACGGCGACGCGCGCCATGCATCGAATGTATTGAAACCCGAGCGCGTCCGGCACCGGTGCGTCGGTTCGTGCGCTCACGTACGATAAACCCTGTTCCACCGCATCGAGGTACATCGCGCGCCATCGACCGTGCGCGCGCACGCGCACGCATCCGAGCGCGTCGACGTCGTTTTCCCGCTCAAAGACGACGCGCGGCGGATGACACCGCATGCTCTCGTAATACCCCGCCTCGCTTCTCGGATCGAGGCACCATCCAAAGAAATAATCGGGCGCCACCGTACACTCCTCTCCGGCGCGAATGTCGCGCGTCGCTCGCAGGCACATCGTCTCCCCGAGCAACGGATGGTTTTCGACGCGAAATCGCTCGCAATTCGTCTCCACTTTGGTCTCGCGTCTCGTCCAGTTGGCGGCGAGGGCGTCGTCGAGCTCGAGCGCGCGAACGCCGTGCGCTTTCGCGTACGACATCGATTCTTCGTCGTGCGACGCGACGACCTCGATATCCACGCGGTCGTCTTCGCGCACCATGACGCACGCCTCGGCGAGCGTCTCGGCGTCGCGTTCGGAGACGTCGCCGAGCGCGCGCTCGCGTCCCGAGAAATACGCGACGCACTCGCCCGCGCGCACGTCTCTCACCGCGTACACGCGACCCGAACGAACGCACACGCGCTTCTGCTCAAAGTGTCGCTCGATGTCGATCGCGGTGAGCGACGGACGGCGCTCGTCGAGCTCGAGCGTCACGCCGTCCGGGAGCGCGTCTCGAACGGGCGCGCTCTTCGACGCGCCGCATAATTCACGCACGAACTGTCGAGGATCCGCCGCTCTCGCGTCGTCCAATCGAACGACGACCGCGCGTTCGGGCACTAAATCGCTGTTTCGCCCTCGCGTGCGCGTGGCGCCGAAACTCGCGCGCGTCCAGGCGACGACGGCGTCGACGTCGCCGTCTCGCTCTTGCCACGCCGCCAAACCTTCGGCGAGTTCACCTCTCGACCACACCGCGGTGACGCATCCACCGACGTCCGCCTCGCGCGACGTACCGACGCCACCGTATTCTCCATCCTCGCCGAGCTCGCCGACGTACCGAACCGTGACACCGTCGGCGTACGTCGAGACGACGTCGCCCGTCGGCGTCCCGCGAGAAAACGTCGCCTCGAGCGCGCACCCGTCGCTCGAAATTTGCTTCCCATCTCCGTGCGGGACGTCGTCGCGCCATCCACCGACGTATCGCGCGGGTACTCTTTCCTCGTCATCCTCCTCCTCCTCGTCCGCGCTCTCGTCGTCGTCGTCGTCGCTTGCCGGCAAAGTCAGCGTCCCGAACCCGTCCCTCGCGCCGTGTCTAAACTCACCCTCGTACGTCGATCCGTCGGCGTACGTCGCGCGACCGAACCCGTGCGGACGACCGTGCGAGTCGACGTCGCCCTCGTGCGTCGTCGTCGGTTCCGGCGCGTCGTCGGCGTCGTCGGCGTCGGTGGCGTCGGAAGAGGATTCCATCGGTAGTTACTTTTCGGGACGAATCGAGTCTCGACGACTCTTTCCCTCTCTCGTTCTCGCGCGCGGTGTCGAGCGATGATGCGCGGTGTCGACGCGCGCACGTCGGTTCGCGTGTCGCGACGTCGCGCGACGACGAATCGCGACGACGACGGAGTGGCGCGCGCTGAAGTGTTTCGCAGTTACACGAGAAGACGAAAGATACCAGATACCGTGAAGAGTCTTGATTGATGTCGTTCGGTCCGTGGACGAGCGCTCACGCCGAACCGAGACCGGCGGCCGCGAGGGCGGGGCCCCAATCGAACGCGTCCACCCAAGGGCCGAACTCGATGGCGTCGTTGGCGTTCCCGGAGCGGTCACCTCGAGAAAATTGTTGCACGTCGCCGGTTTTGGTATAGTCGCTCATAAACTCGCCGTGCGGAATGCGTCGCTTGAGTTTCCCGTCCCAACCGCGATTGTACAGGTTGAATCCACCTTTTAAGAGGACGAGCTTTTCGTATCCCGCGCTCTCGAGCATCTCCAACGCTGCCACCGCGCGTTGACGGCCGTCCGAGCACACGACGACGATTTTCGCCGACGCCGCGTCGGGAAATTCCTTCTTCACCTTGTCCAACCACTCCGCGTCCACGACGGGGTCGTTGAACACCTTGGCGTTCGCCTCGGAGCTGTATCGATAGCTCGTACTCGTCACGAGCGGCACGGATCGAACCTTTTCCGGCCCGGAGACCACCACCACCTCGTTGTGTCCACCCACCGTTCCGAGCGGAGGATTCGGCACCGCGCCGAAAAACTCCACCTCTGGTTCGCACCGCACGTCCAAGAAATCCCACCCGTCGTCCCAGAGCACGCGCGCCTCCTCCACGTTCGCGACGAACGCCTCACCGGATTCGAACGCGGCTCTCGTCACCGCGTCGAATCGAGCGTCGCCGTATTGCGGCAACGACGGTCCGTCGAACGTCGGCGGCGTCGGCGCGGCGGGCGTCGGTTCAGCCTTCGGTTCGGCGCTCGGCCTCTCGACGGTCTCTTCGACGGTCTCTTCGACGACCGCGCGTTCCGGTTCCAACTCGTGCGCCTCGGGCTCGGCGTCGAACTCGTACAACACGCCTCGCTGGGGCTCCTCCTCGTCCCAACTCACGCGCACGCTCGACGACTTATCGAACGTGGACGACGACCCGCGTCTCCTCGCGCGCGCGCACACGTCGCGATAATTTTTATGCGCGCGCGTCGAGGAGACGCGTCGTCGCGCGCGCGTCGACGCGGTCGTCACCGACGTCGTCCGCGTCAGCATCACGACACCGATACGATGCGCGCGAGACGGTTCCAGGGGCGTCGCCGAGGTCGTTTCGGGCGGTGAAAACGCGCGCGAGTGGGCGTATAAATTATCCCTCGCGGTCGCGCGCGGTCACTCGCGGTCGCGCGAGCGGTCGCCGCCGTCGCGCGCGCGATGTGGCGTCGCGCGCGCGGCACCGCGGATACGCATCGTAACGATTCAAATGCTCAGTCGCGGGTTCACTACAGTACAGCGCTTTTACGCATACTGTAGACGTGTTTACATACAACGGCCGCGACGCCGCGAAACATAATCCGAATGCGCGCGCGGATCGGTTCGTCGACGACACACGCGCGCGCACGAGCGCACGCGCGGTCTCACGCGGTCTCACGCGACCGGGCGTCTTCACTCTCGTCTTCCCGCGTCGCGTCGCGCGCGATGACGTCCTCGAACGCGTTCGCCGACGGTGCGGCTCAAAACACCGGCAACGTCTTGACGGATCGACGCACGACGCGTGGGTCCGCGCCTCCGGGCGGAGCCTCCTCCATCGTCTTCGGTGACGCCGATACCGACGCGGGCGATGGCGCGATTCGCGTCTCGCGCGTCGCGAGCGCGGCGAAAACGCGCGAGATGGCGGGGAATCTCTCGATGGGCGGCGTCGGCGCGATCGACGGACGCGCGAGCGCGAGAGACGAAGTTCCGACGACGACGCGCGTGACGCGCAAGATGACGACCGATGACGTTCGTGCGATGATGCTGAAGGATTTACGCACGTTTTGTCGTCGACACGGTATCAACCCGGCTGGGTCGAGGGAGGCGTTGATCGAACGCGCGAGCGAGGCGATCGAGAGCGGCGCGTGCGACGACGTCGTCGAGGACCGAGGGGCGAGCGGCGCTTTGATGACTCGCGGGGACGGAGAGCGAGGGAATAATTACGGCAGATCGAACGGACAGAACGTTGGAAATTTTTTAACCGAGCGTAAGACGTCGAGGGTGTTGAGAGAACCGGGCGGAGGATCGTCGTTCGTCTTTGGCGGGGAATCGCCGCCGCAGCCGCGCTCGAGCGCGGGAAACGACGAGGGGACTCGTTCGCGCGGCGAGTCCCCTGGTAGTCGAGCGCAGCGCGCGGCGATCGCGGCCATGTCGGGGAGCGACATATTCGCGTGTCCGAAACCGCGAGTGACGAAGATTTCGGACGCCAAGTTGGCTGAGTTTCGCGGACACGACGTCTTCGATCAGAGTCTTCCCGAACGAAAACCGTTGGCGGGACATCGACAGGCGGCGGTGAAACAGATTCAGGGCGCGAACATCTTCGCCGACGACGCGCCGGCGAGACGACGCGCGCGAGGCGGGGTGACGCAGGCGCCGGGTGGGCAGAGTTCGATTAATTTCGAAGCCTTCTTCCTGCCGGCGTCGGACGACGAAGGCGACGCCGAAGCCGAAGCCGCCGAAGTAGGCGCCGACGACGCCGACGACGAGGAAGACGGACCCGTGGTCGAGGAACCCGACGAATAACGCGAAGATGTTCGCACTCCTTTACACCACTCACTCACTCACTCTCTAGCGAGCGCATGTATTCGATTGATGAAGCCAAAGCGAATGTTGAAAAATCTTTTTCCTCGAGCCTCCCCGCGCGTCAATTCGTCGCGCGCGTCGTCCGTCGATCGATCGATCGACATGCGCACCGTGCCACGCCGCACCGTCGCGCCGCGCGTTCCGCGTCGCGCGCTCGCGCGCGCGTCTCGCACCGCGCGTCTCACCGCGCGTGCGTCGACAGATACGACCGACGATGCGTTATCATCGCGGACGCTGTCCAGACGCGCGCTCGCGGCGCTCACCGCGCTCGCCTCGACGCTCGCGCGCGTCCCTCGCGCGCGCGCCGACGCCGCGACCACCGAGTGTTTCTTTGACATCGCCGTCGAGGGCGACGCGCTCGGTCGCGTCGTCGTCGAGGTGGATGAAACGACGCTCAGCGGGCGCAGGTTCGCGCAACTGTGTCGAGGCGTCGGCGGTTTGAGTTATCGACGCACGACGCTCGATTCGATCGAGGTGGCCGAAGATGATAACGATGCGGAGGTGTATTTGAAGAATTCTGGCGTCGCGGCGTTCGTCACCCCGGGCACGAATTCGGCGGTGGATGTCGTCGGCGGGCCGTCGGCGGAGCGCGTGGCGGCGGATTTGGAGACGCCGGGACGAAGAAAGCACGACAAGGGAGGATTGGTGAGTCTCATCGTGCGAAGAGACCCGAACGAACCAGAACCAGAACCGAAGAGTCGATTAGTGAGCGTGCGCGGGAAGTTTGAGACGGTCTACGATCCTCCTCCTCCTCCGCCGAACGGGACGGGGTTCACGATTACGCTTCGCGCGGCGCCGGAGCTGGACGCGACGAACGTCGTCGTGGGACGCGTGACGAGCGGGCAAGACGTGCTCGACGCGCTGAGTAAATTACCGACGGTGAAGGATAACACGAGTTCACCGTTTTTCGCGGTGGCAAAATCGATCGGGGATAAGCGCGCGCTCGTCGCAGAGTCGGCGTTTAGAAAGCCGTTTCGGAAAGTCGTCTTTACCAAGTGCGGCGTCCTTCCCAAGGCGGCGCCGGAACCGGCGGAGAGTGAGAGCGCGGAGTGACGAGCGTGTCGTGTAGTAGCTATGTAATCAAATGTGCGTGTGTGTGCTAACGGTGAAGACTATGTGTGATGAAACTAATGTTGAAGACACGCCTCGATGACGTGAAGAATCGTCGACGGTTCGGCGTCCGGGAGACACGCGCGCAACGCGGCGGCGCTCAGATCATTCACGCCCGATTGGTTCAGCCCCGATTCGATCGCCGCTCGCAATGATTTCGGATCCGGAACGCCCAAGAGTCGGAGATAACACCCGAATCCGCCATGCGCGTCCGAGGCGGCGTCGTAGCCTTCGCCTCGCAAGTACATGGCGAGCGCCGCGTTTCGGCGATGTCCGTACTTGGCGTCGAGAGAGAGGAGAATGTTCTTCCTGAATGAGGAGGCCAGGAGCATGGGCATCGGCAACACGTCGTCCATCGCATCGATGTCGATGTTCGAACGCTTCAGCAAGCCGTGAAACGCGTCTAAAAGTCGTAAATCGCTAATCGCCAACGCCGCCGCGACGACGCCCTTTTCAGACTTTTCAATCGAGCGCGCGAGCGCCTCGCACGACGCGTACATGTCGACGTACGACCGGAGCGATTTCGGAACCTCTCGCCCGATGCACTCGCGCAACGCCGCCGCGGTGTACCCCGCTCGATCGCTCGAACCGTCGCACATGTGCGCGGCAAAGGCGAGGAGTGTCGCGTCACTCGTGAAGACGTCGACGACGTCTCGTCCCGCTCTCGCCGCCGTCGCGTTGGCCAACGGCGCTGAATTTTCATCCGACGATGATTCGATCGACGGTGGTTTGAGCGCCGCGCGCGCACCGGCGGCGTGAAGCGCCGTCGCGAGCTGCGACTTGGCGCCTGTGCGGTCCACCTCATAGGACAGCGACGCCGTGCGTCGCTGCACGGGAAGGCTGCGAAGCGCGTACAGCGTCTCCTTGGCGTCCTCGGCCATGCGCGCAAAGTTCAAATCCAGAGACCAGTATCTCGGCGATATGATTCGAACGCGCGAGAGCGTGGCCGGATCCGGGAGTAAACACGGCGTCACGAGCTGCGTGCTCACTTCGTTGCCTCGCGGCGTCACCGCGGTGATTTCAATCGGCGTCGACACCGGTTCGAGCGTGTTCGCGTCGACTGTGTTCAACAATCGCTCTCTCGCCGCGAGCGCGTAGAGGTGCCTGTAGGCTTGACAGTACCACCGGTTGTCGCTCGTGTTTTCAGAAAATTGTGGGAACATGGCGATGAGAAGTGCGGCGATGGATTCGTTGTCGGTGGAAAACGTCTGCGCGCCGCCGCCGAGGAACAAAAATCCATTCGCGAGTCCGATGGCCATGTGCGCGCCGTACGTGAGACCGGCGTTGGACGTCGCGTTCTTTTCGAGACGCGAGCGGAGATGGCGCAACAAACGAAGCGTCGGTAAATCGCCCGTACCAGCCATGACGCAAGAGAGCGACATGGCGACGACGCCGATGCACGTCTCGAGCGCCGACTTGGTGACGAGCATCTGTGCGCCATCCTGTCCGGCTGTCTTTTTCCACTCGACGAACTTGAACGCGTAGTGACGCAACGTCGCCGACGCATCGGGGTTACCGGAGCCCGCGTAACGCAACCCGATGGACATGCACGCGCCCGCGAGGACGTACACGTACGTCTGCGCGATGGCTTCGCGATCGGCTTCGCCGAGCCAAGACGAATCGTTGAGCGACTCCCTCGCCGTGGTCGATCGTTGGTCCATCGCGTCTCGAAGCAGAGGCGGCAACAGCCCTTCCACCCACGCGGCGCTTGAATCGATGGTGTCCCACATGATTAAACTCCTGGCGATCACGCGCAACATGACGTAATCGGGTCTCGCGTCGTCAAGCCCGTAATGCGTCGAAGGCACCTGAAGATGCGCCGACACCGACGCGTCGTTCGTCTTGAGGTACATCAAACCGAGCGCCACGATGGCGCCCGGCGCGGTCAAATCGACGTTGACCATCGAACCTTCCAGAATTAAACCGTCGGCGGAGGGCGCGGGTGGCTCCGCGTTGTTCGGATTGTACATCCAGTCGTCGTCGGTGGGGAACGTGTCTTGCCACGTCACGCCGGCGTTTGGAGATTTCCTCGCCGCCGAAGACGCCGGCATGCCGCCCGGCGGAGGAATCTGTCGAACGACTCCGCCGACGGTGAAATGTCGCAGACGCTCGGCGATGTGTAAATCAGACAATCCGCTCGCCGTGTGACCACGACCCAATGTGACCAATCCGAGAGCGAACCCGGCCGATAACGCGTAACACTCCCTACCCGTGATGACGCTCCCTTCCGGCGATTTCCCGAGCTCGCTGAGAAGTGTCTCTACGATGAGACGCTGCGCCGTGCCTTGGTAGAGCAATCCGACGGAGAGCAGCGCGCACGACTGCACGAGCGATGGGAGCTCGATTTCCGGAAACGATAACGGGTGTCGAGTCGGTAGGTGGAGGAAACACATGCGACTCGTCGCCGAATCACCCGTACCGATTTTCGACGCGGCGACGCCCAAGAGCGTACCGATCGTCGTCGCCTCGTGTTCTTGCGCTAAATATCTGTACAAATCCGTCGCCGTCAGGCCCGAAAGATGTCCATTCAAACCAAGCGCCAAAAGGACGCCCGCGTGCGAAAACGTAGGCACCTTTGGACGATTGAAAACGATCCAAGCTCGCGTGAGCTTGTCGGTGTCTTCAGACCTCAGAGAAAGACCAGACGCCGCGCCGTTGTGAAATTCTGGCCAATCAACAAATGCTTTCGGCGCGTCCGCTGCGTTGTGATCTAAATTCACGACGGCGTATTGCTGCGCCGGTAAACAACCCGCGAGGCAGAGCGTTGGAATTTGCAACGCCTCTGTCGGTTTCACGACGACGGTGCCCAACGTGCACGCTCCTCGACCCACCGGCATGGCCGCCGTGCGCGACGCCAAGAGCCACAATTTAGCTTGTTGCTGTGATCCCTGTTCGGCGTCGCCGCCCGCACCGTCGACGTCGTCGATCGTTATTGGCACTGGCGCTGCAGTGCCTAGTATGCTACGAACCTCTCGAACTCTATAGTCTCGAGGAAACCGCAGAGGCCCGACGAATTGTTCCAAGTGCTCCAAGCCGTCGGCGACGGGCGTCTCTTGAACCATCTTTTTCGGTGCGTCGACTGGTCGACGTTGACTTGACAGACGAGCTAATTCCGCGTCGTCGTACATCAACGCGAGATCTTTCCGTCCGATGAGTGCGTACGCCTCGGCGGGTAATCCCGAGGACGGTACATCGGTGCAGCAGCGTAAGATTCCTTGAAACGGTAACGCCAACCCCGGCGGTAGGCGCTCCAAATCGTCCAACGTGAAACCCATCTCCGCCATGGTAAACGCAATGGTTCCTTTGGATGACGGCCAACCGCCGACTTCGACGGTACACGCGTGACAAATCTTGACGACGCGTCGCGCGCGCACCAAGACGTCGCCGCCGAAAGTGTCCGCGTTTACGCTCGCGTGATCCTCGAGCCCAGCGAGCACGAGGGACGGGATGAGATTGTGAAAATTTGATGTTCCCGCAAACATCCCTTCGATCGCGCGCATGATATCGGGCACACATTCCGTGCGCGCGCTTCCGCACAGAGGCGAGACGCTAGACCCGGAATCGCGCGCGTAATGGTCCAAGTGCTCTTCGCTCGCGACGACTTCCGCCAACTCTTGCGCGAAGACGCGAAGCGGCTTCAACATGCTTCGATGCAGTAAATCAATCTTTGCGGCTTCGTACACCGTGTGTACGGCGGCGAGAACGACTTCCACACGCGCCGCGTTCGCATTGGCGTCGTGTCCTCCGGCGCTCGATTCGACAACTTCCAGAGACACGCTTCCGTGCAGAATACGCTGCGCGTACTCCCAGTCGCTGAGCTCGTGCGAATCCGCTTTTGCGTGCATCCCACTCCACGTCTTTAGGATTTGCACAAAGTGCGCCCACTCGTTCGCGGCGTCTTCCACGCCAACGCACTCGCTTGCGTACAACAGTCGCGAGATTTCCAGAAAATCTCCCCTCGGACACATCTCCCGCAACACCACGTACAGCGCTCGAGCGTGCGGTGTCGCCAACGATCCGGGAATGCGTATTCTGAGACACGCCTCGTATGCGTACGCGCACACGGTGACACACGAACCGACGCAATCGGTCAAGGCGTGCACGTCGCCCGTCAACGACGCACCTTCCGACATCAAAACGTCCAATGTACACAGCGCGCTCGCGCCCACGCGCAATTCGAGCGTCCCGTCCACGCCCACCGCGAGCGTGTCTAACATGCCCTCGGACGCGCGCGTAGCCGACACTCCGATCGCGGAGGTTCCCTCCATCATGTCTCTCGTTCGACAGCCGTCCATCGGCGCCTCGTCCACGTACAAGGTCCACACGCGCCGAGACGCGTTGTCGGAGACTAGAAACGTTTCGCGTCCCTCCTCGTCGTGCGCTAAACTATACGACGCCGAGTCCCACGCGAAATCTTCGCGCACGGTTTCCGTCCAAAGTACATCCGCGCGGGTCGCAAACTCCGGCGCGGCGTCGCTAAACTCGGTCTCGCTCCCCGCCGGAACGAGCGAGAGCGTCCACAATTCGTGCGTTCGGCGAGACGCGACGTACGTCAACACAAGCGGTCGTCGCGCGTCGCTCCAAACGACCCGCGCGTCCGCCGCGTCGCTCAATCCTTCAATGCGCGTCGGCGCGTCGAGCGCGTGCGAGACGATGTACATGCCTCCGCCTCGAGAGACGAAGAGTAATCCCTCGCTCGTCGCCGCGGCGCTTGCTGCCTCGAAACCCAACGGCATCCGCCGCGTCTCCCCCGTCAACCCGAACAGACTGAACGAATCTCGATGCAACGCACACAAAAACCACCCATCACTCGTCGTCGTCGTCGTCGTTGTCGCCGTCTCCTCCGATCCCCGCGCGCCGACGTCGTCGCGTCGACGAAATTCACACCATGTCGCGTCGAGCACCGTCTCTTCGCACGAATACGTCGCGCGCGTCGTCCCGTCGCTCCACCACGTCACCCCATCCTCACCGATCGCCATCTCGTGTTCACACCCATCACCTAACGCGAACGTTCGCCTCCCCCGCGCCACCTCTCGCTCACTTCGCGCCCGTCTCGCGTCCCGACATCCGCGTCCCGCGTCCTCCGCCTCCGCGTCCGCGGCGTCCTCCGCCTCGATCGTCAATCCCGTCAACCGTCTCGCCACCATCGTCCCCTGCGCGCGAGGAAACGCGCTCGATCCCGCGTCGCTCTCCAACTCTCGCGTCTTCGCGCGCGTCCCCCGCACCCTCGATCGCGTCCCTCCACCACAACCACCACCGCTCGTCGTCATCAATCCACTCGTCTCCGTCTCTGTCGTCTCCGTCGTCTCCGTCGTCTCCGTCTCCGTCGACGGCGCGACGCGCGCGACCGCGCCGTCCTCCGCGCGCGCCATGGCGACGGGTCTCGGCGACGCGCGCCTCTCACCACGACGCGTCGCGACGTCGCGCGTCGCCGCGGCGCTTCATCATCATCAATCATCTTTTACATAATAATCAATCCTCGGACTTTCAGTCAGTGTTTAGCACGTCGCACGTCCAGTCTCCGTCGGTCGTTCGAATTCGAATCACATCCGATGCGCACCGTCGTCGCGCGTCACCCATTCGTTCGCGCGCGTCGGTGGTGGTGACGGTGACGGTGGCGGTGACGCCGCCGACGACGAGAGACGCGGTCGTCGTCGCCGTCGCGCGGCGGTCGCGATGGCGTCGGGCGCGTCGGCGTCGGCGCGCGGGGCGACGGATGATGGGAACGGGGCGTCGGCGTCGTCCTCGGCGAGAGACTGCGGGATCGTGGTGTTGGCGCGCGAGGACGGCGCGCGGGTGATGATTTTGGTGTCGAGAGGAGGCGCGCGTGAGGACGACGGTGGATCGCGTCGGGCGACGGTGGTGCGCGTGTGCGCGGCGACGGGAGGTTTGGTGGTCGGGGACGCGTTCGCGAGCGCGGAGGAGGCGGAAGCGTCGGCGCGCGCGCGCGGATACGACGTTGAGGTGGCGCGAGGGGTGACGGCGTTGGGGTATAGGGTGATCGGAGACGTCGCGTTGTTGCTCGTGGCGACGCACGCGCGCGTGGCGGCGGTGTTACCGACGGGGGATGAGGTGATGCAGGTGATGGCGAGCGCATGGGTGCGAACGCCTCTGGTGAACGCGTGTCGAGGTTTGAGTCGCGAGGAACGGGCGAACGCGCAGTCGCTGTGTGAATTCAGCGTCGGTGGGACGCATTTTTACTGTGACACGCACGACGTGTCGAGACCGTTCGCGTACGGGGTATCGAACGGCGGGTTGGAGAATCCGGACCGGGAGTGGGTGTGGAACGCCGCGCTCTCCGCGCCGTTGCGAGCGACGTGGATTCCGGGCGTGTGTCCGACGTTGATGCAGGGATTGGTGGAATCTCGAGAAGTGCGCGATTCGAACGGTAAATTATTCAATCTGTGCATCTTCGGGAAGAGATCGAGTCTGCATCCGGGCACGAGATACCTTGCGCGCGGTTTAAACGAAGTGGGCGCGCCGGGAAACGAGGTGGAGATGGAACAGCTCGTGTGGTGCGAGGCGGACAGAGACGCCGCGCAGGCATCGTCGGCGTCGTTGCCGGGAGTGAACGAGTCTACAAGCGGTGTCGCGCGCTCGCCGCGTGGTAAGATTTGGAATTGGTCGTCGTACGTGTGGCGTCGAGGGAGCGTTCCCATCAGTTGGGTGCAAGAGATTAAGCAGGCGTACGGTGAGGCGGAGATTCAAGTGTCCAAGGATAACCCGTACCGGGGCACGAGCACATACTTCAACCGCGTCATGAACGCGTACCGCACGCGTTCGGGCGCGACCGCGGGTGAGCGTCAATCGTTCCCGATTACGTGCGTAAACTTGCTCAGATGCGCGCCGGGTAAACCGGAAATGTTGCTCTCGGAACACTTTCACGAAGCCATCAGTGGGGTTCGACAGCGCACGGGTTTAGAAAGCGTCTCCATATTGAACTTTGATTGGCACGCAAACTGTAAAACGCTCGGTGAGCCGAAGACTGTGGAAGGATTGTGGGTGGCGCTACGGAATCCACTCGTCGAAGGATCCATGTCGACGGGCATCGCGAGCGCGTTCGACGGTGAGCGCGTCGAGAAAACCGTGAGCGGTTGGCAACGGGGGATTTTGCGATATAACTGCGCGGATTCGTTGGATCGCACGAACTTGGCTGGATTCTTCGTCGCGGTGCAGGTGTTGACGGAACAGTGCGCCGAACTCGGACTCAGCGTGTTCAACGCCAACGTCAACGCCGGTCTCGCCTACGCGGGGAGCGGTTCAACGGACGCGCCCGTGCCGAGAACGTCGAGTGGGTCGTCTTTACCTCAAGGCTGGGAATCGCGCACGGACACTACGACCGGTAGGACGTTTTACATCGATCACAACACGCGAACGACGAGCTGGTCGTTGCCGGAACAGGCGACGCCGTCCAAGCCGCCGAGCACGCCGTCGAGCGCGGAGATGTCGCGTGTCAACTGTCCTGAGGGTGGCGCCGGTCAATCGAAATTACTCTCTCGTCTAAACTCTGGTCAGGGATTACGCCAAACAGGAGGCGCTGAATGGTTGGATGAGCTCATGAAAAGTCCGGAGAATGCCAACGCGACGACGGATTCCTTCAAATGGTTGAGCAGCACGGTGGACGAATTCCGAGCCGCCATGCTCCCGCAGTGTTTGACCGCGATGGTTGAGATATTTCTAGCGAACGGTGATTTCCACGCACAAATGTACACGTCCACCAGGGCGTCGCACTCTGCGACGATTCATTTGCTCGACGCGAATCCCGCGACGGCGGCCGCCGTCCGTTTCAAATCCACGCCGGTGTCGGCGAGTAGTACGATGACGAACGCGGCCCTCGGCATTCAGAGACGGTTTCACAACATGGTTTCAGATGGAACGAAGCAGCAGCAATTCGAAATATTCCTTGGCTTGAATTCAGCCAAGCACTTCCCGTCGGCTCCAGATGTTTCCAGGCGCGCGGTGACGCGCTCCGACGCTGCGTCGATTTCCAACCACTCCGCGTGTTTCAAACAAGACCTCGCGGACGATCTCTTGAATTGCGCGATGAGCTCGTGCGGCTCGGCGTTGGCGACGGTATGTCCACTCTTCATCACACCCGTCGCATCGCACGAATTTTCAATGGACTTGACGGTGTCGTCGGGCGTTGGCGCGCCGGAGTATCTCCTCGTCACGTCGCCCGCGGCGGTACCAGAATTCATCTCTCCGTCTCACGTCGAAGTGATCGTGCGAACGAGAAGTCAAGAAAAGACCACACGTCTCGCGTTGCCGCGCATGCCGCCGGGAACGCGATTCGCGCTCCCGCTGAGCGCGCCGACTTCCGCGGTGGATGGATTATTGTGGGCGTTCTCCGAAGACGCATCCGACGCGTCCTGGCAAGACGATGGTTACACGGTGACGTTGCGTGCGTGGAACGAGTTGCGCGACGACGAATTCAAATCAAAATCATTCTTAGCGATCGGTCACTTTGAGCTCGTTTCCGGTGGACGAACGGTGGAAGCGGTCGGAACGAAGGGCGCGAAGTCGCCGTCTTCGCCCGCCAGTCTCGACGCGTTGCGTTCCGAAGACGAATCCGACGCGTCGACGTCAACTCTCACCGAGATGGATTACGTGAACGCTCTGAAAGACATTCGCCCGTCCGAGGCAACCTTGGCGTCGCTTCTCGAACTGGAAGTCATCAGACTGCGCGCGCGCGTGTCCGACGCGAGAAAGCGAGCGTTGATTTCTGGCGACGGCCGTCAGCCGGATGAATTCGACGCTAGAGATGCGCTCCGAGCTTGGTTGGCGCGTTTGGACCTGAAACAACTGGACATTGAACGCGCGAGAAATGCATCTTCGTCTTCGAACAGCATCTCCTCTTCGTTCAGGGGTTTGAGTTTATCGAGCATCACCGGTTCCATCATGGGCCAAATGATGCGCCCGAATTCGGCGACGCTGAGTCAAGTCTCGAACGCGCTCGGATCGCAACAGAATCTCGCTACGAGCTCGGATCCAGTGGAAAAAGATGATCCGAACGATGCGCGCTGTATCAAAGCATTGGATGAGCTTCACGCTATCGTCTCGAAGACGGAGCCGCCGCCGACGGGAGGAAGTTTCGTCGTCGAGTCGACTCCGGACGCGTTTCGCTCCGAGTCTCGCGCCGAAATGAGCCGCGCCGCGGCGGACCTGTTAGCCGACGTCGACGTCCAATCGACGTTAGACGCCATCCCGATGATTCGCCGCGAATACATGCGCGCGACGTTCGAACAGTGCAGTCTCGCCGGTTCGACGCTTCGTCTCGGCGTCCCGTCCTCCGTCGTCGTCGGTTTCAAGCTCACCCTTCCCGACCTCTCGCAGAGTTACTCTCCGAGCGTCCTTCGCGTCACCGCCGTCTGTGACGACACCATCGGCGCCGACGCGACGACAACCGTCCACCACATCGCCGACTTCGTCGTGCCCGCCCTCAAACCTCGAGCGACGGCGCACTATGAATTCGGCGACGCCTTTGCCCGTCTCCAACCCAAATCTCTCCTCTTCCGTCTCTTCACCGCCGACGCCAAGCCGTGGTCGCTCCACGGCCGAGTCTCCCTCTACGCCCACGCCCGCATCTCTCGCACCGAGCATCTCTCGTAGCTTTTCATCAATACACGACGCACTCGACTGCTCGATGCCCGACGACCAAAAAGCAGCGAAAAAGCGTAAAATATCTCACCGAGAGGTCCACCCATTGGACCGCCCGGCCAGTGTCACGCGCGCGCCGCGCATGTCGAGACCCTGGCGCGACGTCGGATGGTTCGGACGCGTCTCCCCCAGCTCGTCCTCCTCCACGAGCGATCGCTCGCGCGAGCGCGCCGCCGAGCTCGAGGTGGTGGACACGTTCGAGCCCGGGGACGTCGTGGCGAGCGGTTGGGGGTTCACGGTGGTGGTCAGACGTCGCGCCAACCTCGCGCGCGTGCGCGGAGGGATCTTTCGTGACGACATCGACGTCGTCGACGCGCGGTTGGGTCAAGCGGTGGCGTGTGCGTGCGCGAGGGACGTCGTGTGGGTGGCGACTGAGGATGGGTGGTTTGGGCGCGCCTTTGTCGGCGACGAACGCTTCGAGTGGCGACGGGACGAAGGCGTCGGCGAACGCGGCGTCGCGGCGATCGAGGTCGGAGATGGACGCGCGATGATCGCGCTCGACGGTGAGGGCGCGGTGTGGGAACGAGGACTCGCGGGAGAGTCGGAGGCGGCGAGCGAGGCGCCGGTGCTCGAGAGGAGCGCGTTCGCGTGGCGGGTGCGCGCGATCGCGTTCGGGGCGAATCACGGCGTCTTCGTCAGTGAAGACGGCGCGGCGTGGACGTTTGGGTGGAACGTGTACGGAACGTGTGGGTTGGGACGCGCGAGCGCGCGCGTGGATCGACCGGAGCGCGTCGAGAGTTTGTGGAGCGTCGAGGTGCTCGTGTCGGACGCAGCGTGCGGCGACGCGCACACCCTCCTCCTCACTCGAGACGGTCACGTTTACGCTTTCGGGTCCAATCGCGACGGTCAACTCGGTGTCGTCGACGTCGACGTCGGAAGCGCGACCGCCACGCCCGCGCTCGTCGACGACCTCGAAAACGTCGAAGTCGTGCGGTGCGGCGCCCGCCACTCCGCCGCCGTCGTCGTCGACGACGCCGATCCCTCCGCGCGCGCGCTCTATCTTTGGGGCGCCAACGCGCGAGGACAATGCGCCGACAGCGAACGTGAGATCATTTCGCGACCGCGTCGCGTCATCCACCGTCGCGCCGAGCTCGTCGTCTCGCTCGGGCAGGCGCACACGTCCTTCGCATAAACACGTCATTCTTCGCATACACTCAATGTATTCATCATCTGTTCACATAGCGTAACGAAACTACACTGCGGCATCGTTCCGCGACCGCATCGCGCCGTCCACCGTCGCGCCGAGCGCGTCGTCTCGCTCGGGCGGGCGCGTCCTTGGCGCAAGTGCAAGCTCACTCTGTTTACTCATACGGTTCTTATCCTCTCTTTGCCCGCCTTCGGCGCCGCACACGCGCGCGCACCGCCGTTCGACGACATGTCGATCGCCCCGCGCGCGATGACGCGCGATCTTCCGCGCACTTTCGCCGACCTCGGCGTCGCCGGTACCGCCGGACGACGCACGCGCGGCGCGATGGCGCGCATCTCGCGCACACATCTTTCGCGCGCGGTGACGTCGACGACGACTCGCGCGACGCGCGATGAGGAGGGAGAGACGAGCGCGAGCGCGCGCGGTGCGATGGCGGCAAGCTGCTTGGCGCTTGCGATGACGCTCGCGGGCGTGGACGGCGACGCGGCGACCGCGGCGACCGCGAGAGGGGAGGTTTTGGGCCCAGTCGCGGGGACGTTTCGCGAGGAGCTTGCGCGAGAGGAGCGTAAGGTCGTGGACGAGGTCATGCGCGACGAACAGATCGGTATAGATGCTATTAGGGAAGGAACGACGGCGCGGGAGCGATTGGACATGTTCATCGAAAAGGAACCTCCGGTGGCGGTGTTCTTCTCGGCGATGCTCGTCGTCAACGGGTGCTTCGGACTGATTTACACCCTCTTCATTCGCGAGACGAGCGCGGGACCGGGCGGTGAGTTCGGGAAGAGCGTCGTCAAGATTCGCAAATCCATCGTCAAGGGTATCTTTGCCTTTTTCAACTCAGCCTTGGGTCGGTACACGACGGAGGACTCTCAGCAAGACGCGTAGGCGCGCGCGCGTTCGTCGCGAAGGACGAGCGCCTTTGCATGTAAAAATAACCACGCACGTTGTTCACTCGACCGTTTCGCGCGAAAGGAGTGGAATGCGAGCAAAACGATGAAAACGCGCGCTCGAGAACGCGCTCGATCGTCGTCCGTCGCGCGCCGTCGTTCCCTGTCGAGTTCGAGAGACGTCCTCGACATCCTCCGAGGGTTCACGACTCAAGCGCGGGGACTCGATTCTCGAGAGAAGAAGGATGTTACACCCGCTGGTCGGACGATTCGCGCGCCAGAGTCGGTCGCGCGCGTCGCGATGGCTCGAACGGCGTCGCCCGATGAACTCGCGACGCTCATTCCTCGTCGTTCGGCCGTCAGCGGTGACGCGGCGACCGAATACTTTGAAGAGGAATCGCGCGACGCGAGCGCGCGTCGCCGTTTCAACATCTTCGTCGCCCTCGCCTCGATCGGCGCGGTGTGCGTGAGCGTCGGTCTGACGACGGACATGATCGGACACACGTCCAAGTTCCGAACCGCGATGCAAAAGCCGCGACTCGGCGTTCGACGGTGGACGCCGCTTCCGCCGTGGACGCCGAACGTGCCGATGGAGGAGGTGAACACCCCGGCGTTGGCGTACGCGGAGATGGATCAAGTCAAACTGGAAGGACGCGCGTTGGAGGCGGCGAAGAAGTGGTCGCACGAGGACTCGTTCCCGACGTTTCCCGCGTCTCGGTACTTGGACGGCGACGAACGCGTGCGCAGGAAACTCGAGACCCCGGTGTATGTCATCGCGATTGCGGACGACGCCAAGGATCAAGCCAAGGCGAGCAAGTTGGTGACGAGATTCGAGAGGACGTTCGATCTCGGTGGTGCCGGCGCCGCCAAGGGAGACACGAATGGAACGAAGAATGGGTTCGTGCAGATTCAAGACGCTGTGTACGCGGCGGCGTGGCCGAAGACGATTGAGCTCGCCGAGGAGGCGGTGGAGACGCTCAACGAATTGCGCCCCGTCGGCAGCATGCACTGGTTCGCCAATCTCGCCGGAGCGCAAAAGCGGGCCGATAGAATGCTTCCTCCCGGATCGAGACACATCGCACACCACGTCGGGTGTCTGTTTTCCCACGCGCGCATGTGGCGTTTGCACCAAAAGTATAAAAACAAGTGGACCATCGTCTTTGAGAGCGACGGTTTGTGGTACCTCACCGTTCCCGTCGGCGCGCTTCAGAGCGTCGTCGATAACGCCCCTACCAACGCCGACGTCATCTTTTTGAAGACGAAGAACGAACACACCGGTCAGTTCGTTAAGCAGTGGCCGGTGGGTAAGGATATGATTTACATGTACGCGCAAAACCGCATGCACGGCGGCGCGGGTCTCGCCGGGTACATGCTCGGCCCCAAGTTTACCGAGAAAATTTACGAGCACATCGTCAGTCACAACGGCGCCGACATGGTCGACGCGTGGTTGTTGATCAACGTGTGCAGCCACGGCGACGAACGCTCGACGAACGGAGGACGAAAGAACCGTTTGAATTGCTACCACGTGCAACAAGGCGCCAAACCGCCGCACGCCATCGGCGGCTATCTCCCCGAGTGGTACGGCGTCGATCGCACCGCGCGCGACACCGACAACTGGGCTGAGTGGCTTCGAAACGAAAAGGACAAGGGCGCGTACGACGCCGCGCGCGTCGAGCGCATGGAGGCTTGGAGAAACGGCGCTGAGCAGGGCAAGTACGGCAAGGCGAACGACCAAAAGGCGCGCGCCGAAAAGCGTCGCATCGAGGCGAGACAAGCCGCGCAAGCCGCCGCGCAAGCCGCCGCCGAGGCCGAGGCGTCATCGGACGCCACAGAATCGTCCGCATGAACGTCAACGCGCACCGCGTAGAATTTGTAGATAACTAGCCAACGACAGTTTCATTTCTCTTCGCGCGCCGCCGTGTCCTTGGCGCCCAAAAGCCAACCGCTCGTCGCACCGATCGTCACAGTCGCGCGCCCGTCCTCGCCGTCCCCGCCGACCGACCTCGCGACCGAACGAGGCGACGAACACAGCGTCTCGCGAGACGAATCCGAGCGTGCACGCCTACCGCGAGCGCGATACAGAACGCGCGTCATGGATGACGAGATCAAATTTTTGCGAAGACCCGTGGACACGCTTCGACTCGGACTCGCCGCCGCGCGTGAGGTCGGCGCGTCGACGAAGAAGCACCCGGTGCAAGTGATGCAAGAGGAGGTGCGTGACGCGCGAACGATGGATGGCTAGATGAAGACGCGCGCGCGGGAGGAGGGCGGGACGCGGGTCGAGGCGGAGATCTCGACGCGGGCGAACCGACGCGCGAACGAAAGACTGACCGATCGTGTGCGTCGTTTTCGTCGACTTTGCAGCGCGCGAACGGGGTCGAGTACACGAGAAAGTTGGAGATGATGGCACAGGCGCACGGCGCGGCGATTCCGGCCAAGTTGGACATCGAGAGACAAATTTTGAGTCAGGTGGAGCGTCTTCCGGGTCCCATTCAGAGCAAACGTTTGGGGCTTCAAATCATGACGGGTGACATCGATCGGTTCGGATTCGAAGATTACCTCAACCAAGCGAGCATGCGCGAGGAGGGACCGATCGCGGACACCCACTCGATCATGGAGGCGAAGCTCAACTTGGGTCCGAACGTCGGTCGATTTTAATAGTCTCGAGTCCGCGCGGCGACGCGCGCGTTCATCATCATAGTCATCACGGTAGCTCTACGTTCAGATAGTGTTTTTAAAAATAATCTACACTGTACACAGCAAGTCAAATACTCACGACACGCGCGATCGCGCACCACGCTTACGCGTCGGCGTCGTCTCTCGGCTCGACCGCCGCCTCCTTCGACGCGAAGGCCTTGGCCCGCGACGGCAACTCACCCGGCGCGCACGCCGCGAGCACCGCCAGATCCGCCCGACGCATCAACGTCGTCGTATCGTGCAACTTTCGCACGCGCTCGCGCAAATTCTTCGCGCTCGCCCCCAATCCATCCACCCGCGCCCGCACCGCGCGCAACCGCCTCGCGTGATCCCCCGACCCGTGTTCCGGCATCGCCTCCAGCAAAACCTCCAGCTCGTGCGCGCATCGATCGACGCGCGCCGCGAGTTCATCCTGCCACTCGCTCGACGCATCCACCGCCGCGCCGAGCCCTCTCGACGTTCGCGCGACGCTCCCGTGCACGCCCTCCACGAGCGCGTCGTTCATCCCATCCACGTCGTGCGTCATGTCGACCACCGTCGCGACCGCGTTCGACGCGACACCGCGACACCGCGCGCGCGTCCGTGACTCACTCCTCGCGCGTCGTCGCGCTGAACGCGCCGCGCTCTGTCCCCCACGGCGTCGATGGCGCCCACGAATCGTAAACACTCCCGGGTCTTTTGCCCTAACCGCGGCCGGCGTCGATCGGGACGCGTCACACGCGCGCGCAATCGGTCCTCGGCGCGCAGTCGAGGCAAGATGTCGGCGATCGCGAAGCGTCTCGCGCGGGGCGTCGCGCGGGGCGTCGTGCGGGCGAGGGCGAGCGCGCCAGCGATGGATTCGGTGACGCGGATGACTCGAGCGACCGAAGACGCGGCGTCGACGATGCGCCGCGCGCTCGATGGGGCGCGTCGGGCGGCGGTGTGGACGCGCGCGCGTTGGTATTCGTCCGGGAAGTCGTACCCGCCGCATCAGGTGATTCCGTTCCCGTCGTTATCGCCGACGATGACCCAAGGCGGGATCGCGAGCTGGCGAAAAGCGGAGGGCGACGCGGTGGCGACCGGGGATATTTTGGCCGAGGTGCAGACGGATAAGGCGGTGATGGAGATGGAATCCATGGAGGATGGGTACCTTGCGAAGATTCTCGTGCCGAGCGGAGATGCGGACGATATTCCGGTGGGGAAGCCGGTGTGCGTGATGTGCGAAAACGAAGAAGACGTCGACGCGTTTAAGGATTTTGTGGCGGCGGATGTGGCGGGAGACGCGAGCGGGGCGACGGCGGAAGATGCGAGCGGATCGCGTGCTGTGCTCGAGCGACCAGATTATCGCTCGATCAAGGAACAGGGTGTGCCATTGAGGAATTCGAGAGCGAGCGGGAGAACCGAGGACGCGTCGTCTACGCCGGCAGCTGTCGCGAGAGCTCTTCCGGCGGATTCCCCTCGCATGACGGTGCGCGACGCGTTGAACAGCGCGATGAGCGAAGAAATGACGCGCGACGAAAAGGTGTTCATCATGGGCGAGGAAGTCGGTGATTATCAAGGCGCCTACAAGATTACGAAGGGACTGCTGCAAAAGTTTGGCGCCGAGCGCGTGCGAGACACGCCAATCACGGAGATTGGTTTCACCGGCCTCGGCGTCGGTGCCGCCTTCATGGGATTGAAACCGATCGTCGAGTTCATGACGTTCAACTTCTCCATGCAAGCCATCGATCACATCGTCAATAGCGCAGCGAAGACGCTGTACATGTCCGCGGGCGCGATTTCGTCGCCGATAGTCTTTCGCGGTCCCAACGGTGCGGCCGCCGGCGTCGGGGCGCAGCACTCGCAGTGCTTCGCCGCGTGGTACATGTCCATCCCGGGCCTCAAGGTCCTTGCCCCGTACGACGCCGAGGACGCTCGAGGTTTGTTGAAGGCTGCCATTCGCGATCCGGATCCCGTCGTGTTTTTGGAAAACGAACTCTTGTACGGCCAAGAATTCGCTCTTCCCAAGGAAGCGCTGGACGAGGACTTCGTCTTACCAATCGGTAAGGCTGTCGTCATGCGCCCCGGCGCCGACGTCACTCTCGTCGCCTTCTCTAAGATGGTCGGATACTGCCTCGAAGCCGCCGAGAAGCTCCGCGAGGAGGGCATCGAAGCCGAAGTCATCAACCTCCGCTCGCTTCGCCCGCTCGACCGCGGCGCTCTCTCCGCCTCCGTGCGCAAGACCAACCGCATGGTGGTCGTCGAAGAGGGTTGGCCCCAATGCGGCGTCGGCGCCGAGATCGCCGCCGTCGTCAACGAGGACGCCTTCGACCACCTCGACGCCCCGGTCGAACGCATCACCGGCGTCGACCTGCCCATGCCGTACGCCGAGAACCTCGAGCGGTTGGCCCTTCCCCAGGTCGACGACATCGTCCGAGTCGCCAAGCGCGTGTGCTACCGCGACTGATCGCGTCATGTAATAGTCAAAACAACCCCATCGTTCTCTCTCGCCGTCGCGCGCGCAGCTGTCTCGTTCGAATTTTCAAATAATCCGACACATCGCGGCGGCTCGACGTCGCGTCGTCGACCTCGCGCGGCTCATCGACGCACGTAGCGCGAACACGGTCCCTCTCTTCGCGGTCTCGGTCGCGACATCGACCGCACGACGTCTCGCGCGACGTCATCGACGTCGATTCGCGCGCGAACGAACCGACGCGCGTCATGGGCTCGGCCAAGAAACCGCCGACGCCGGCGCCGGGACAGCGATCCATCGCCTCCTTCTTCTCCCCGGTGACGAAGAGCGATTCCAACGTCGCGGCGGCGCGCGTGGACGCGAGCGCGAGCGCGCACGAGGGGACGAGCGCAGCATCGACCGTGACGGGGAAGCGAGACGACGCGGCGAGCGCGAGACGAGACGAAAAGGAAAACATTCCTTTGGAGGTGGAGGAGACGGCGGTGGCGTCGAAAGAAGAGGAAGTGAAGACGGTGCGGTCGCCTCGCGCGGTGAAGACGCGAGACGCGCGGGCGGCGGTGAAGGATGGTGGGGAGAAGCGAAAACGCGCGGCGGCGCCGAAGAAGCGAGTGACGAAATCAAAAGCCAAGACGCATTATTTCGACGAGGATTTTGACGAGGAGGAGGAGGAGGAGGAGGACGATCTGGATGACGATGGGAGTGATTTCGATCTGGACGGCGAGAGCGAGGACGACGACGACGAGGCGTTCGATGTGGACATGAGCGACGACGAGTCCTCGGAGGAGGAGGACGACGACTTTTCAGAGAGCGAGTCGCCGGCAAAGAAGAAGAGAAAAGCGCACGCGAAGAAAGCGCCCGCCAAGGCGAAGGTGTCCGCACCGCCGTCGACGACGAATGGTCGCAGGAAAACGACCGTGAACACGACGTCGACGGTGACGAAATCATCCGCGCCGAAAGACTTGAGCGCCGCCGACGTTCTCGGCGGCGTTGGTCCCGAGCAATACGACGCGAGAGAGCGACTCAAGTTTCCATTCATGCAGCCCGAACACATTCGAGACGCCAAGGGGAGGCGTCCGCACGATGCAGACTACGATCCATCGACGCTTCTGCTCCCATCGAGTTTCCCGAAGCTTCGCGATGCCAACGGCGTGCAGTGGACAGTGTCACCCGGTCAGACGCAGTGGTGGAGATTCAAGGCGCAAAATTTCGACTCTGTGCTCCTGTTCAAGATGGGTAAGTTTTACGAAATGTACGAAATGGACGCCCACATCGGCGTTCGAGAGTTGGGATTGATGTACATGCGTGGCGATCAACCGCACGCGGGATTTCCGGAAAAGAATTACGCGAAACACGCCGAACAACTCGCGCGAAACGGGCACCGCGTCGTGTGCATCGAGCAGACGGAGACGCCCGCGCAGTTGGCTGAGCGGAAGAAGCGCGATAAGACGTGTAAAGACACCGTCGTGCGACGGGAGATGGTGCAAGTGTTGACGCAGGGCACGATGGTGGACACCGGCATGTTGAATTCGTCTCCGGACGCGGCGTACGTGTGTTGCGTCATCGACGGCGGCGAAGAGGAGGACGGTGGTGGATGGATCGGACTCTGCGCCGCGGATTGCGGTACCGGTCGATTCCTCGTAGGGGCGTGGCGCGATGACGACGGCGCGAGTTGCTTACGAACAGCGCTCGCGGAGCTTCGTCCGGTGGAGATTTTAACGCCGCCGTCGGGACTCGCCGCGCGCGTGAAAATGGCGACGGATGAAATATGCGCGCGCGCCAACCATCGTGCGTTTCGAACGACGTCGGCGACGGAGGCGATTCAAGACGCCGAGGCTGAGGGGTACTTCAAATCGTTCAAGAACGGTTTCCCGGACGCCATCAAAGAGTTGCGCGACACGGCGTGCGATCCGATGCGCGAATGTGGACTCAGCGCGTGGGGCACCGTCGTCGCGTACCTGCGCGCCGCACTCGTCGACGCTGATCTCGTGCCACAGGGTCGAATCGAAGCCTTGCACACGACAGAGGCTGGAGACGCGCGCGAACGTCTCGCGCGATGGGCGCACGCCTCGCACGTCGCCATGGACGCCGCCGCGTTGTCGGGCTTGGAAGTTTTGGAGAACACCACTGGCGGCACCGCGGGAACACTCTTGGCGACGCTCGATAGGTGCGCGAGCGGACCGGGACGTCGTTTGCTTCGACGATGGATATGCCGACCGTTGACGAGCGCCGCGGCGATTCGCGCTCGACAACAAGCCGTTGCCGCCATGCGCGGATGCGGGATCGAGGCGACCGGGGTCGCGCGTAAATTATTGAGAGACGCGCCAGATGCGGAACGTGCGGTGTCGCGCGTCGTCGGTTCGAGCGCGGGTAAGGGTAGAGGCGCGTCACACGTCGTGTTGTACGAAGACGCGGCGCGCGCGCGATTGAATGATTTCCTTGCCGCGCTGGAGGGAGCGCGCGCGGTTCGAGACGCGACGCGCGTCTTGGCGTCGTGCATCGAAGCGTGCGAACAATCCGACGTCATTCGTGCGCTTTGCGTCGCTGGCGACTCCGCCGCAACTCAAGATGACGTCTTCGCTGCCGTGGGCGGCGTCGCGTTGCCGGATTTGAGCGCACTGGACGAGATGGAAGCCGCGTTTGATTGGAACGCCGCCAAGACGAGCGGACGCATCGAACCCGCGCGCGGCGTGGATGCCGATCTCGACGCCGCGGAGGACCGTCTCGCGGCGGCCGACGAGGCGCTTGCGTCGTGGTTAGAACGCGCGCGCGTCGATCTGGGTGGACACAAGACGGAGGTGTGTTTCGTCAACGCCAACAAGGATACGCATCTCGTCGAGGTGCCGGATCGTTTGGCGTCCAAGGTTCCCCAACACTGGGTACGTGAAGGAAAGCGCAAGGGATTCGAGCGGTTCACGTGCGATGAGTTGGTTCCACTTCGCGCCGATCGCGAGGCGGCGACGGAAGCTCGCGAAGAAGCGCTAGCCGGTGTCTTTAAACGCGTCGTCGCCAAGTTTTGCGACCACGCGTCGGCGTGGCGAGACGCCGCGAGCGTCGGCGCCGTCGTCGACGTCCTCGCGTCCTTAGCCATCGTGAGCGAGGAGATGTGCGCGTCATGCGGATCTGTGTGCACGCCCAAGGTCCTCCCGCGTCCGCTCGACGACGCGCCAGCGACGCTCGATGCGATCGGGTTGTCGCATCCGTGTGCGGCGTCTCTCGCGCGTTCCTTCGTCCCGAACGACGCTCGTCTCGGTGGTTCGCATCCAGCCTTCTGTCTCATCACCGGCCCGAACATGGGAGGTAAATCCACCTACCTCCGACAAGTGTGTCTCGCCGCCATCATGGCGCACATCGGCGCCGACGTGCCCGCGGCGTCGTTCGAGATGACCGCCATGGACGCCGTCTTCGCGCGCGCCGGCGCCAAGGACAATTTGGCGGGCGGACAATCCACCTTTATGGTTGAACTCAGCGAGACGGGCGCCATGTTGCGACGCGCGACCAAGCATTCACTTGTCGCTCTCGACGAGCTCGGTCGAGGCACCGCCACCGCCGACGGCGCCGCCATCGCGCACGCCGTTGCGACGCACCTCGTCGACGCTCGATGTCGAACACTCTTCAGCACGCACTACCATCGCCTCGCGGACGATCATGCGCGCGATCCCAACGTCGCGTTGGCGCACATGGCATGTCGAGTGGAGTCTCCGCGCGATCGCGCCGGCGAGTCGTCGTACGGGAGAGAGACGGTGACGTTCTTATACACCCTCGCGACCGGCGCGTGTCCTCGAAGTTACGGCGTCAACGTCGCGCGCTTAGCCGGTCTTCCCGAGCGCGTGTGTCTCGCCGCCGCCCGTCGAGCGGCGCACTTGGAGGATGGTGATTTAGAGAAACTATCCCTCGGAGACGCCGAGTCGCGCGAGCGCGTGACGTCGACGTGTCGAACGATTCTTCGAGACGTCGAGCGCGCGACGGAGGTTGACGCCGAACGCGTCGTGCGCGACGCGCGAACGCGCGCGAGAGACGTCGTGCGATGAACGCGAAACGAAACGCAACGAAACGAAACGAACGACTAAGACAACGCTGTAAAGTACTATTACCCGAACCCATCGACGTCTCCCGTCTCTCTTTTACCGAAACCGGTCGAGGCCCCTTCGCTACTACGCCCAATCTACACCACCAACCTCGCGCTTCGCCGCGCGCGCCCGCACTAGCGCCGCACATCCATCGCGCTCGGTTTTCTCGACCCCCCGTACAGTTCGTACACCGCCGCCTGGCGTTGCGCCACCGCTAATTCCTCCTTCCCTCGCGCGAGGGCTCGCGCGATGTCGTCACCGTTCTCGAGCGTCCTGTTGGCGCGAAACGCCTCCCCCGAGCGACGCTTGACGTACTCGCGCACGTTGTAATCGTTGAACGCGCGCCCGCACCGCAAGAAAGCGCGGTACAGCTCGAGCGCGCGCGCGCGCGTGGATGACATTCTAGAAACTTTTTCGCCAACCGACCGCGCGTCGACGAATGCGGCGCCACTCGTCGACGACGTCGCTCGTCATCGGCGCGCGTCGGCGGCGAGGGGATGGATGCGTTCCTGAACGCGTTTCGCGACGGTTACGCGCGCGTCGCGAGCGCGCGCGAGCGGTGGGACGACGCGCAAAAGGCGTCGACCGCGCTCTTGGGAGCGGTGGTGAACGCATTCGAGCGCATGCCGGCGCTCGAGCGCGGGGCGACGCGCGAGGACGTTTTAGGGAACGAAGATTTCGGGAAACGCGTCATCGAGGCGCAGTACGCGGCGCTCGATCGGTTGTTCACGAGGTTGCGAGAGGAGTGCGACGAATTCGAGCGCTTGACGCGCGAGTTGGAGCGCGCGAAGACGGACGCATGGATGCGGACGAGAAACTTGACACCGCCGCCGAAACGAGCGGGTGGCGAGAGGTCTGGGCCGCAACCTTCGATCGCGGAGTGCGTGCTCGGCTTGGAGGACGTGTGGCGGATGCACAGGGATGAATGCGCGTTGAAGCGCGAAATCGTAAAACGCGCGGCGACGTGCGACGACGTGGAAGATTTACAGGTTTTGCATCGATTGTTTTGCGCACAACCGAATTTAGATCCGGAAGAGTTGCGAACGATCCTAGACCGCGTTCCGGTGAAGAGCGTGGAGGCTGATTTGCATAGATGAGTAGCGTTTCTCGTCGTACGACGGGCGGGATATAGCAGTTTCAATTGTTGTTGTACAGATACATTCATCAGCTACATCGAGCGCGCGCGTTCACATCACACGCCATTGCCGCGGTGTGCATCGATCGGTTTCGGTAAGCGAAGTCGGCCGCAGGGCGTGACGTCTAGGTTGGCTTCGCGCGCGACGTACCGCAACCAAATCTCCAAGTATCTCTTCGGCAAAATCGTCTCGCTCGAATCCGACGCCAAGAGCAGTTTCATGATCTCCGCCGTCGCGCAAGGGTGCACGCACGCCCAGTTTCCGTCGTTGAACTCGCTCGGGTTGATGTATGGAGTGATGACGGGATCGGAAACTCGTTCGCGCGCGCGATTTGGATGGAGCAACGCGAGCACCTGCTCCGGAGTCAGTTGCGCGCCCGGAAGTCGACGAACGTGCACGGCGAGCACCGGCACGCGAAACGATGCGTTATACACGATGTGAAACCGCGCGCTCAAGCCCCGAATTTCACGTCGGCGCACCTGCGGATCGTCGTCATCGCCGTCCGAGTATTCGATGACGGTTTGCGTCTCGTCCGCCTCGAGCTCGACGTATCGCGCCGAAGACGCGTCCGTCACGATTCTCCTCAGCGTGACTCCATCGCTCGCAAACTCAAGCGCGCCGTCGTCGAACTCTTCTCTCGACATCGTTCCATCCGCGAACGACATGCCGCCGCTCCTTTTCAAAATCGAATCGCCGCCCGAGTTATCTACCGTTTCACCCTTCCTCGCTTCGCCTCCGTCCCCGCGCTCGACGCCGCCGACCGTTTCCGACTGAAAGGATTCACTCCAGCGCTCGTCGTCGCGCGCGGCTCGCCCCCGTCGCACGTCTCCGCACCGCCCGCGCCGCCCGCGCTCGCGTCGCCTCGCTTCGTCTCGCCCAACGTCGTCCTCGCCTCCGCCTCCAACGCCGCACGCGTCTCTCGCTCGCGCCGTTCCGCCTCCTCCGCGAGCGCCTCCGTCCTTTTCTTCGCCTCCGCCGCCGCCTGCGCGCGCTGCGCTCGCTTCTTCGCCTCGGCGCGCGCGCGAGATTGCGAGAGTTGTCTGATTAAGATGTTCGTCCCGTCCGTCTTGACGCGCGCGCGCTCAGCCGGAGGCTCTCTCGACGCGCTGACGTACGGTCGGAGCGTACCCGCGCTCGTCGTCGGCGTGAGTTCGCTCGCGCTGAACGCGCCGCGCGAGGGAAGGGAGTCGAGCGCGGACGACGTCGCGCGCATCGACTCGTCGGCGTCGAGGTGTGCGGACGGCGCGACTCGTCGTCGGCGCGTAAAGTGTGCGGTTTCCCCATTACAGGTGCTAGAGGCGTAAATGATGTTTGGGTTGTGTGAGAAATGTCTATGTTATCCGGTGGTGTCGGCGCGTGTGCGTGTCGATGGAAGGACGCCGCGCTCACGCCTTTTCGAGAATACCCTTCACTCGAACCATACCCTTGGGCGTGAGGTCCAACTCGCGTCTGAAACGCTCAATCTCCTCGGCGTCGCCCTCGACGATGATATCGACGGTGGAGTCGTCGTCCGCGGTGACCATCTTCACCTTGACTTGTTCCTTTCGTCCGGCGTTGTCGAGATAATATTGTCCCGAGAGCGGCGACACGAGCGCCAACGCGTACCACGCGTCGCCCCCCGGCAGGGCGATCGAGCACACCAATCCGACGCACAACAAACCAACCAACACGCAAAACGTGATGTACGCCGCCGTTCCTCGTTCCGGCGCGATGTTACCCTCGAATGTAATCACTTCGCCCGCGTCCGCCACGACGTAGTTGTTTCTACGAAAAAACGCGCCAATCTCTCTCGCCCGCTCATCCTGCGACATCGCCCCCTCCACCTTTGGCCCGTCCACCTCGAATGTTTTACGCGCGATCTTACTCTTCGCGCTTCGCTTGACCAGCGAATACAAACCGGGCGCGCTCAGGACGAATAAAAACAACGACGCGTAGTACGAGTTCGCCGTACCCTCAGCCAAACGTCCATCCGCGAGCGACCACAGCGCGAGCGCGCTCACCGCGCTCGCCGGCGTCGTCATCATCGTCGGCGTCGGCGTCGCTCTCGCGTCGTCGCTCTCGCGTCGCGCCGACGCCACCGCGGACGCGCGTCGCGTCGTCGTCGTCGTCGTCACCGCGCGCGGTCGAGACGATGTCGCGCGCCGTCCCGCGCGCGCGGGTCGGTCCGCGCGCGCGCGCGCGACGACGTTCGGAAGAGGAGTCGACATCGCGCGCATCGTGCGTCCGTCCGCGCCTCGACCTCGCGCGGTTCGGGCGCGCGGGCGTGTGCGGCGCGCGCGGGACGGCGAGGGGCGACGTCACGAGAGGGTTAGGGCAACGACGGCGTCGACGCCTCGTCTAGAGACTACAAGAGCGAGAGAGATCGCTCACTGGTGGGTAAAGTAGCGACGTATGCGATCGGCGGATTCGCGCACGGTGTCGGGTTTTTTGCACACGGCGAATCGGACGAGGGACGCGGGGACGTCGTCGGCGGGGAGGAAGAAGACGGAGAGCGGGACGGCAGCCACCTTGGCGCGCGAGGCGAGCTCGACGCAAAAGTCGACGTCGGAGAGGCCGGTGGTGGAGACTTCGCAGGTGAGGAAGTAGCCGCCGTCGGGGTGGTACACGGTGAGTCCGGCGTCTTCGAGGGCGCGAGCGAGGGTTCGGGCGTTGGTGGCCATGACGGCGGCGTTTTCGTCGGCGACGACGCGACCACGAGGCGCCGTTTCGTCGGCGGAGATTTCATTCAGAGCCGCGGCGACGCCGAGTTGAAGCGGCGTAGGGGCGGCGTAGGACATGAGGCCGTGAGCAGACTTGATGGCGTCGATGATGGTCGGAGGCCCGACGGCCCATCCGACGCGCCATCCGGTGAGATTTAAGAGTTTCGACGCGCTGCCGATGGTCACCGTTCTGTCTCGCATGTTGCCTATCGTTGCCAATCGAACGTGTTCCAGCGCGGGATCGAACACCGAACGCTCGTACACCTCATCCGAGATGACGATGAGATCTTTCTCCTCCGCTATCGCGGCGATGCCTTCGAGCTCTTTCCTCGACAAGACGTGTCCGGTCGGATTGTGCGGCGAACAGCTCACGAGAGCGCACGTGCGTCCCGAGACGCACGCTCGACGAATAGCCTCGACGTCCAGAGAGAATCCATCCTCCGCTTTCGCCCTGACCACCACGCACTTCGCGCCTAGATCATCCGCGATGGCTTTGTACCACGGGAAAAACGGCTCGACGAAGACAAACTCTCGAGCCCCCTCCGGCGCCGCGCGCATCGCCGCCTGAAACGCCCCGTACAGCGCCTCCGTCCCACTGCACGTCACCACCACCGATTCCTCCGATCCCAATTCGTACCCCGTGCGCTCGTAATACCGCATCAACGCCTCGGTCAACTCTCCGCGTCCTCGCACGGGCGAGTACTGATTCGCGCGCGCGTCGCCCCCCGTTATCGCTCTCGCCGCCGTCGCCGTCGCCGTCGAGCTCTCACCGAAATCCGGCCATCCTTGTCCTAAATCACACACGTCCGGCGCGCTCGCCAGACGCACGATCCGTTCCCACGTCGCCGCGGCGTCGTCCGCGCTCGCCATGATTGTCCGTAACCGACTCGCCCGACGCGCGTTCGCGCGCGCGACGCGCGCGACGGTCGCGGTCGCGGTCCCGCGCGCGGTCGAGACCGTCGCGCGCGTCTCGACGCGCGCGCGAGACGCGACGCGCGACCCCACGCGCGTCGTCGTCGACGGCGACGGCGCGCGACGCGCCGAAGTGACGTTCCGCGACGGTTCAGGACTCGACGATGGGGGACTCCGCAGGGTGTCCCGTCCCCGAGAGCCGTTCCTCGGGCGTGCCGACCGTCCCCGACGGCACACGCGCGCGCGCGGACGCCCACGCGAGTCGAGTCGACGCGAACGCGCGCACGCGAACGGTCGGCATGGATCTGCATGATCCGCAATCCTCGCACGCGCCTGCGTGTCCGAACTGCGGCAAGCATGAAATCAAGCTCGAGCCGACGCTCGGGAGCGAAATTTGTCAAGCGTGCGGGGTCGTCTACACGGCGAGCGTGCTGCAGACGACGTTGAATTGGACCGAGGATGGGTCCGCGGATGGGACGTTTTTACAGGACGGTGCGCACGTGGGCGCGCACTTGGCGGCGGCTAGAGCGCAGATGGTGTCCATGTCGGGGGCGTCGCACGTGACGAGAAACATGTTTCGGGACAGAGAGTCTACGAATCTGTATCACATCTCAAAATCGGTCGAACACACGGGGGCGCTGTTGAAGTTGAACAAGGACATCATCGCCGAGGTGAAGGATCTGGTGACGCGGGCGTCGGATGGGAAATGGGGGCAGGGGTTGTGGACGAGTCAACTCACTGGGGCGTGCGTGTACTCGGTGTGTCGACAGAATAATCTGCCGGTGAGCATGCGAGAGGTGGCGGAGGCGTGTTCGGTGAACGTGTTCACGCTGGGACGGGTGTTTCACAAGTTGCAAGAGTTGCACGGATTAAAGATGCCGCCGTTGGATCCGGAGAATTACGTCGCGCGCGCGGTGGCGGCGCTTCCCGAGCTCGCTGCCGTATCCAACAAGAACTCCACGGTGCAGCCGCAGCGAGGGAGCATGACGAGGAGCGTCATGATCGCACCGACGGTTCGGGACGCCAAGACGTTGCTCAAGTTTGCGTTTTCCAGAGGTTTGCTCATCGGACGCGATCCCATCGTCATCGTCGCCGCGGTTGTCATCGTCGTCGCTCGGTTGCACGGAGTAAAGGTGAGCGTCGATCGCGCCGCGCAGGCGTCGCGCGTGCAGAGCGTCTCCGTGCGCAAACGTTTGAAGGAATTGTTGGGTGAAATCATCTCCTTCGCCAAGAAGTTTCCGTGGGGCGAGGACATGAGCATGAAGCGTCTCGATGATTACTTGGGCATTGCCTTCAAATTCATCTCCACCGTGGAAGCGAGCAAAGAATCGTCGGGGTACGACCTCGTCGCGCCGGTGAGCGTCTCGGACGGATTGCCACCAGCGTTCCGAACGGCTGAGGACGAACGTTCGAAAGTCTTAGATAGCATCTCAAAGGTTCGAAGTCATTCGGTGGCGACAAAAATTGGTGCGGCACGCATCGCGCACTTCGCAACGGACGGCGACGACGAAGTCAAGGAAGAGATGGCTTCCGGACCCATTCCAACGACTAGCAACAACTCCACATCGACGGGTCCGATCATTCTCGCCACGCCGCTCGAACCGAGCACGAAGCGCAAGCGTAAGGTGTCGAGAGGTGGCGTCAAGCGCGTCAGACACCTCCCGGGGGCGCCGAGGACACCCGCCAAACCGCGCGGCCTCCCGCCGAAACGCGACGAAGAGCCCGAGCCCGCGTTACCTTTTGGTCTTCCAGAGGATAAAGACTTGGGCTGGCAGGAGGTCATGCTTCACGGACTCTTACTCGCAGGCGTCCCAGAACGTCTGCTCTCCACCGAAATGAAACCGCTCGCGCCCGATAATCGCGAGAGCGTCTTTGATGCCGGAGAAATTTTCTCGAAAGCCATGGCAGAGCGAAGCGTCGATCCGTTGCTCAAAGAGACGGACGCCGAGCGAATCGAGCGTGCAGACCGTGCCGCGATCGACGCCATCGAAGACGATGAGTTGGATTACATGTTCCGCACCGAGGAAGAAAAAGAAGTCGTGCGTCTCCTTCGAGATCACGAGGAGCACGCGCTCGGCGCCTAGTGGCGCCGTTGATCGCGTCGTTTGTCATTTCTTTCGTCATTTCTTTCATTTGCTTGTAACATCACGACTTAGCGCTTCCTTCACCGTCCCGAAAACGACGCCGGACGTGAGTGTTCACCCTTCGGACGGATCCCCTCGCGCTGCTCTCGACTCACGTCTCGTCGAGACGACGTGCTCCCATCCTTTTTGTCGGTTTCTGATTGCGCCGCTTCGCGCGCGTCGTCTCGCCATTGCCCGCGCGTGTCGTTCTTGGCTTCGAGCATCATGCCGAGAACCTCTTTCAAACATTGTACCGATATGGCCATGTGTGCGTCCATCCTCGCAACATCAGGATCCGGCTTTTGCGTCCCCAGCGCGCGCAAAATCGTGCGTCGATCGCCTAAATCCTCCTCGGCGATCCACTCCGCGACCGCCCGGTGCAGAAAGCTTGCGGTGAAATTTCTATTGCCCGTATTCGTCGCGAAAACCACATCCGCGCCCTTGCTCGCGCGCCACTCACCCTGACGCTCCGGATGCCACCACGACCGCGAGCCGGTCATTTTCTTGTCCAGTCGGCGGACGCGCACGTCGTCGAACGGCGTCGCGTCGAACTCTTTGTAGGCGCACAGAAAGTTGAATGCATGGAGCGCCGTCTCGATATCCTTGAGCGATCCCTTGGGCACGTCCGCGTTCACGAAGATGACGTACGTCTGCCGATCCGACGACATATTTTTGTCTTCCGTGTTAGGCTCGCGGTTCGTCGCGCGGGCTCGATCGCGCGCGTCGAGAGCGTCAAGAGCGTCGCGCTGTGTGACGATCGATATCGGAGTTCGTTACGCGGTCGATCGACGCGCGCGCCAGACAACGACGCCGTCGACGCGCGTCGACCGCGTCGACGGTGCGGGAACGACGACTACCGTCGTCGCCGCATGGACGCCGACGCGCTCGAGCGCGGTGAGTCGCTCGCGCTCGAGGTGCGAGCGCCGTACGCGGACGCGTTGGTGACGGGCCGGAAACGCATAGACGTGCGCGCGTACGTCGTCGACGCCGCGATCGGCGCGCGCGTGTGGATCGTGGAGACGCGCGGTGGGACGCCCGGACGATCGGTGTTGGCGAACGCGTGGTCGAGCGAGGAGATCGGGACGAGCGCGTGTCGGGACGGCGGAGACGCCGCCGTCGTCGGGTGGGTGTCGTTCGACGGCGTCGTCGAGTACGAAAGCAAAGAGCGATTCGAGCGCGACGCGAGCGATCATCTCGTCGACGAAGAGTCGGTGTATGCGTTTCGTCCGGGAACGCCGTGTTTCGGGTGGCGCGTGTCGCGTCGCGGCGTCGCGGCGAGACGTCTGACGAGTCTTCGAAGACTTCATCGAAGCGTCTTCGCGATACGTCTCGACGACGACGATCACGCGCACGGAAACGAATAGAGTGTAACGCACACATCGCGCGATCGCGATTCACCGCGCGTCGACTCGTTCGCGTCGTCGCGCGCGCGCACGGAGTCGACTAATCCGCGTCTCGCCGACGACACTTCGCGGCGCGACGAAACCGTCATGGCATCCGCGTCGCACGAGACGCTCGACGCGATCGCCTCGCGCGCGCGCGCGCTCTCGAACGCGTGTGACTCCCCCTCGACGTCCGCGTCGACGCGATCGCGCGAGAGACTCGACGCCATCGACGCCCTGCGAGACGCGGTCGTCGGACGCGACGCCTCGACTGAACTCGCCGCCGAAGCCCTTCGCGCGGGTGAGGACGCGCTCACGACGTGCATCGTCGATCCGGCGGGCGAAGTCTCCGCGCAGCGCGCGACGATGACGCTGTGCGCGTGTTATCGCGCGACGGGGGCGGGGTCGATGTACTCGCGCGCGAATCAACTCTTGGACGCGGCGACGGAGAAAAAATCCTCGGCGTTCGCCAAGGCGTCCGCGTTCAAGGCGTTGACGCGATTGGTGAAAGAATTCAGGGAACGATTGGGTGGGAATGCGTCGGCGTACGCGCGGGTGGCGAGCGCGAATTTCCGACCGAGCGATGACGCCGAGTGTCGACGCGCGGCGACGGCGTTTTTCGCGGCGGCTTGCGAGGCGTCGACGGGGAATTTGGACGGGAAGAGCATCGTGGCGTATCACAAGGCGTTAACGAAGATCGAGAACGATGGGTCAGACGGCGTGCGGGCGGCGGTGGCGGAGGCGTTCGGGACGTTGACGCTTGCGTGGAGCGCGTCGAGAGGGAAGGGGACGGCTGGCGACAGCGACTTGGACGTACATGCGACGGCGCAGCGCGTCGCGCGCGCCCTCAGCGATGAGAGCGCACGAGTGCGCGACGCCGCGTCCGTGGCGTTGGTGAACGTGGCGTTGGCGTGCGCGAGGGGTGCGTTCGCGGAGTCGCGCGCTGGTGAATCTGAAATTGCGGCGGAGCCGGCATTTGCGCGCGCTGCGCGCGTCTTTATGTACACGCCATTCGTTGCCGCGAGTCGAGGACACTCGCGCGCCGATGAATACGTGTGCGTCGGCGTCGCTCGCGCGTGGGCGATGTTTGTGCATCGCGCGCAGAGCGAAAACATCGCCGATAGGTACGAAATCAGAGAGTCAACCGCGAAGACGCTACTCTCGCGAGCCATCGAGAATACGCCGCTCGCGTGCGCGTGCGCCATTTACGTGTTTCGAGCAGGGTGTTTGGTCAACGCGGACGAAGCGAGTCTTCGTGCGACTTTATCCATCGCGATCGATGCGTTGCCATCCAAAGACTCGTGCAGAGTTCTCGTCGCGACGCGCGTCGCGAAGGACATAGTTGAAGTCATCGGAAGCGTCGACGAAGAATTGTGGGAATCGACAGCGAGTTCCTTAACCAAAGTTCTCGCACATACCGATCGGAACGTCCAGGGCGAAGCCGCGTTCGCATTGCGCGCTCTCGCGATCGCGTGTCCGACCAAGTTCGTGACGCAACTTCTCCGAGCGATGGATCAACTCGACACGCTCGTAGCCGCCGTGGGCGAATCCGATTCAATCGAGGCGCGAGGCGCGGCGTTTCACACCGCGGCGTTGGTGTCGATCGGCGCAGAATTCACGTGTGGATTACCGGAGACCATCTTTCGAGACGCTGTGACACTCGGCATACGGTGTGCCACGGGGCCGGGGAACGCGCGCGTACGCGAGGGAGGATGGGTCGTCATCTCTGCGTGTCTCGCCGGCGCCGGCTCCGCCGTCGCGTCGAAAATGTGCGGCGGTTCCATCAAGTTCGCCTTGACGGCCACCTTCGATGCGGTTGTCGAGGCTGGAACGGAGGATGAGTGTGGGGAGATTTATGCGGCGGCCGCAGCCGCCGAAGCCCTCTCGGCGTGGCTCATGGGCAGTCAGAGCGAAGCGTTGAGTCTCGTGCCGCTTCTGCGCCCTGGCGTCTCGGCGGCTGAGCGTATTGTCGGATCGCGGCACGTTTCCGCAGACGACGAACACGCAAAGTCGCTCTTCATATTTCGCATGTTTGAACTGTTAAACTCGGTCCATGACACGGCCATTTATGAACAACTCCACGGAAGAGTGGTCGCTCTTTGTCAGGCGAAGACTCGTGCGGGGACGAGCGCGGACGAACCACAACCCGAAAACTTTTTGAGATCGCAACTCAGCGCGGAAGACGCGTATCTCGGACCTTGGACGTCCAAGCCCGATGAATATCTGGAAGAATTGTGCAACTTTGAGGGAGCGAACGACTCACCGCATCCACGTGTTTGGATCGGACTCTCCGAGGCGCTCGCGTATCCCAAGGCGAGATCGATGCGCGCAGCGACGCGACAGGCGCAAGGTTTACAATTGGCGAAGGTGTTCACGGCTTCGGTGGAGCTGAGGTTCGGAATCTTAGCGTACTTCTTGAACACGGCGCACAGGGTGCTCGGCACCGCGATGGAGGATAGAGATGCGTATGAGAGGGGCGCGTTCGTCCCGAAAAAGCCAAAGGCACTGAGCGCACTAGGGGCGACGCTCAGACGACGGACGAGATCAGAAGGTGTCGAAGAGTTACACGAGCGAACCATTGGTCTGACGCTTTTGAGCGCCGATGTCTTGGCTACGGCGAAGCACTTCGTCGAACATACCAAGACACAAGATGCCAAGTTAATGGTGGAGTTCGTAAAAGTGGCAAACGTCATGCATTATGCTGAATTTGCGTCGACGCCTCACTGGCGTGCGCTCGCGGAAATATACGCGTACTCGAACGCAATGAATCCAGATGCGAGCGCTCTCGCAAACACGCTGATTCAGTCTTCGAAGCAACTCGTGGATATGCCGAAGGATTCTCCTGCGCGGAACATCGGCGCGCTGTCAATTGCTGCCACCTTTCGCTGCGCCGGCGTGATGGCGCTTCGTCAAGCGTGCACACCAGTCGTAACGAATCTGTTACAGTTGAGCATGCAAGTCGATAACGTCAATTCTTCACACATCTGGTCTACGCACGGTATCTGTGTCATCGGTACGCACGCTGGCCAAAGTTTCGTTCGCGATGCCGACGATGGCATCAACTTGGCGTTTGCGTTGGCCGACGCTCCGTTCTTACTCGACGAAGATAACGGAACGATGACTCGATTAACGGCTGCGAGATTGGTAAACACAGCAGTGGCGGCCATCGGTCCTGATCTGGATCACGATTCCATCGCGTTCAAGCGTTCAGAATCTCTCATTGAAATTCTCAGCGAAAGCGAAGAACCTGCGGCTCGTCTTGAATCGACGATGTTCGCGCAGCACATCGCTACGTTCACGCCTCACACCGAGCGTGGTCGTGCGTTGTTGCCTCGTTTGCGTCTCGTGCTCAACACTACCATGGATTCTTCAACGACGAACGCGGTGCTCTCCATCCTGAGACATCTACTTGAAAGAGATAGCTTGAACATCGCATCGCAGAGCGGTCTAGACGCTGAACTTCTCACCGTGTTGGATCGAGAAAGTAACCCGAAGACGAGGGATACTATCAAGCGATGCATCGAGTTATACATCAGGGATGTGTGTAGACGCCAGCTTCGCGAAGCGATGGTGAGCCTGTCCGAAGTCGCATTGCACACGATAAATCCCGTGCGAAGCGCCTCGAGCACGGCAATTGCATACGACGAGGAGGAGGACGACAACGCCGATGCCGATCTTGCCGTGGTTGACGAGGCTGAGAATTCATCGTCAATCGAACGCGGTGCGCCGAAATTGAGCACTCGTCTGTTCGCGGCATATTTACTATCACAAATTCCGTTGCTCATAGGACAGGAGGTTGAACACAGGAATCTTGAGATGGCCAGGCTCAGCGACGACGATCACTGGATGGCATTACACGCGCAGCACGCATTCGATCTCGCATACAAACTGTCTGTTTCACCTATCGACGCGCTTCACGCGCCGGGTCTGGACATGTTCTCGAATTTAATGGATCTCTGGTCGCACGACAAAGATCCGGACTCGGTGGCGGATGGCGACGATCGCGTCTTGTTCGTGCTCGAACAGTACCAAGCGCAACTTTTATCCGCCATGCGCGCGACCGATCCGGAGCATGCGTCGTTAGAAGGACTTTTGGCGCTATTGCGGTTAGTGTCGAGTGCGCTCACGAGCGGCATCACAGGAGAAGACGCAGCGATGACGCGACGTCTCGCAAACGTCGTGACAAAGATGGCACGAGAGTGGCGAGAGGGGAGCTCCGATATATTTTGTGGAAAATCGTGCAACGAGACGGTCGCGCTGCAAGCAAAATATTCTCTCGTCGTGAGCATTGCCAGAATCGCATCGAGTGGTTCCGAGGCGGTACCGAAAGATGTTTTGACGTCGATCAACGACGAATGGCTCGCCATCATCAACAAACCACCGACGTACGCGACAAACGACCACGTGATTGCGATCATCGTAGCGTGTTCGACGATCGAACAACAGGAGATGCAGCTCACTTTTCTGCGCGAGTTCTGTTTCAAATCGCTCATCTGTGGCGTCGTGAAGAATCGTGCGCCGTGTGAAGCAAACGTCCGCATGGCTCTGCGAGCGGTGCAAAACATTGTCGACCGTCAGGCGAGCGTTTTGCTACCGAGTGAAATAGCGGTGATCGGAGAGGCCGTGATGCACCTCGACGATCCGGTGATGTACGACGAGCTTTCCGTCTTCATGGATCACATGGTGACGGCGGAAAGAATTCGTGGCGATGCCCTCGTATGCGCCGTCGAATTACTCGCGAGTGTCATGTTGAAGACGAGCGCGAGATTATTTTCTGAGATTTTTTCGACGTGCTTGAAGGTTGCAAAGCGAAACAAAAGCGCGAGTAAGCGTGTGTCAGCCGTTGTGTCGTACATATTCTCCGATGAAACCAACGCACCTCGTCGAATGTGTGTGCTTCAGACGATTCGGGACGCTCAGCCAGAAATCATGTTGCACGCGTTGAAGACGTCTGGACACATGTTGGCGAGTTTTGCGCAACGCGAGACGAGAACGTGTTACGAGAAAAAGATCTCGGGTGAAGAGTGTCTGATCGATGACTTCGTGTCGCACGCTCTTCAGACGTGGGCGGCGGCTTTTCTGTTGCTTAAGGATGAGGCTGAGAACCCAATGTGCGTGGCTTGTCTCGCCATTTTTCTCGCCATCGCGGTAGAGGTTGTATCGCCGGAAGGAATCGTTCAGAGTGCCATCGACCCCACATTGGGAAAGTTGGCGTCGCAAATATTAGTGCGGTTAGCGACAGTGTGCGCCGACCCGTTTCGACACGTCGTGGGTCAACTTTCGGACGAATCAAAGGTGCGCCTGCAAACCGTCTTAAATTTCACGCCGCAAAAATAGAGTAAGACGCCTGACATCAAAGAATGTAGCACGCGTTGCATCGCGAGTTAGTTGCGATGGTGTAATGTAATTATTGGACGTATTCTATGTTCATCTACTCGACGCTTGGTTCATGCAATCCAGGTACGGTTGTGGATCCAACGTTTGATTTAAGCCTCCTCCGCGAATCGGTTCCAAGTTGTTATTCGATAGCTTCGCTTCTCGCAAGACATCCAACATGTTGGATTTTCTGTCCTCAAACTCAGTCTCCGCGAGTTTAAATACAGCCGAGTCTAAATCGTTGCACTCGTACAACTTTTGCTTGAGCTCCGGATCCATCGTCCCCTCGCTATGATCGTCGCTGTGCGGATGATTCGCCTTGAGCGTATCGGGAAGCAATTTCCTCCTGTCGTAGTTGCTAGTGCTCGTCGACAACGGCTCTCTGCGCAGGGTGAAAGCGAGCATGCACGCTCCTTCGTTGAAACGATGCGTGAGACCGATCCAATCGAGCTCTCGCACGCGCGACAACGCCATTTCGAGGGCGACTGCGTGGTCATCCTTGACGGCAAACCACTTGTCTTCGAGGAGCTTCTTCGTCTGAAAGTTTGTATCCAAACCACCTTGGCAGTGATCTTCCAACATGATTTTGGCAAACTTACTATCTGGGCCGAAATCCTTGAGTTCCTCTGGCGTGAGCGCGGAGCCGAGCGGCGTTTGCGCCAGTTTACCCCACCCGAGCTTGTCGCGCAAATCGTGATACATGAACACCTCGCTTCGCCACGCGGCTTGCTCGTACTCGGCGGGATCGCGGAACATCCCCATCAGCAACTTCGGTCGAGTCGGTGCCGCCACTTGCCGCTGTAACTCATCCGCGCGTCGCATGAGTTCTCGTCCAGTATGGCTCGTCAGGAGTCGACAATCTCTCCAGTTTTCATCAGTCGAATCCTCGAGCGGACGCGGACGACCGGGTTCCCAAACCGTCCCATGCTTCCACACGGTCGTCAAGAATAAGGCGCTGCCCGGGCACAGAGAGCGCGCGCCCCGCAACTCCTTGTCGAGCATGATGTCTTCGTTTCGTACACGATCGACGATGGAGAGCGTCTCTGGACGATCAGAGTTCATGAGTTCGAGCACGTGAAGCACCAGCGATGTTCCGCCGCTCTTCTCCGTGTGAAAGTACACCGGCAAGATGGGTGCGTCCTCCTCCATCATCTCCGACTCGTCTTCGTATTCGTTCGGTGATCCCAAGATGGCCTCAGCCGCACCTCCGCGGTGCGGCTTGTCCGCGGAGTCGTCCTTACGATGTTGCCGTGCCTGCGATTGTGCGTCCTCCGATGCTTGCTTCTCCTCGCCGGCACGATTGTGCTGTTTACGGAGGTGGGCCACCGATATATCGTTCTCGCCCTCCTTCTTTGCTAAGTTCGCGACGTCACCTCCCCCGCTCATCACCGCGTGGTGTCTATTCCAAGCGCGCTCTGCGTCCGCCAAAGCTCGAAATTCCTTCTTCTTCTCAAACAATTCTCTCCCCGCATACTCGATGTCGTTTTCATCCCTCACCAACTCGGCGAAACTGTGCAAATCGATGCCAAACACCGATTTTAAGCGAGCGTCGATCGTCTCGCGCTTCACTCTATCGATATCCTCGTACCCGAGCGCGGGCCCCGTGTCTCTCGCCTTGGCGCGCATGGACACCCCAGCCACGAGCAAGCACGCGCCGACTCCGAACGCGACCGCTCCTCGCCATCGCCCGTGCGCCCATTTCGACCCTCGAGACGTCGCGTTCGACGTCTCACCGTCGTGTAAAAGCCCAGCGCGCTCGGCGTCGGACATGAACGATGATCGCGTTCGCCGCGAACTCTCAACACCCGCCGATCGGCGACTACCGACGTCGCTGCGCCGCGACTACCGCTCGCGCGAGTCGGTGAAACCGTTCTCTCGCGCGCTTTTGAGTATTTTCGCGCGCGGCGGCCGTCCGTCGTCGTCCACGCGCCTCGTGACGTGCGCACTTGTGACGGGACGACCATTTTAGTGTTAGCCGAGCTCAGTCCAGAGGCTGCGGCCCGAGGAGACGCGTCTCGCAACAATGTACGCTCAATAACAACGATGCAAAGCTATAGACGAACGATGCGACGCCACCTCTCGTGGACGGTCTCTAATTCGTAGTGTTCGAAGGCTCTCGCGGCGGCCGCGCCGCCGTCGACGGGTTGGCGCACGCGAAGACTCTCAAGCGGCAGGAGGGGCTCGTTGAGCGAGGGCACTGTTAAATTTTGGCGAATCTCCACGAGTCGGCGAGATAACGCCGCGCTCGCCGCGCCTTTTTCGCTCAATAAACTCTCTCGAGCGCGTTTGCCCTTCACCTTGTCCGCGTTGGCGAGCGCGGCGTCGATATCGCCGTACTCCTCGAGCAGCGCCAACGCCGTTTTCGGCCCCACGCCCTCCACGCCCGGAATGTTATCGCTACTGTCCCCGACAAGCGCCAAGAAATCGATAAATTGCTTCGGTTCGATGACGTTATTGTGCATCACTCGAAAATCATCCACCGTGAACGCCTCAAACGGATCGCCCTTGTTGCTCTTGCTCGGCTTTAACATTCTCGTCCTCGGTCCGAGCAACTGATAAAAGTCTTTATCCGGCGAACAGATGCTCACGCTGAAGCCCTCATCGCTCGCGCGTCTTCCCACCGTACCGATGATATCGTCCGCCTCCACTCCACTCAATCTCAACAACGGCACTCCCATGTCTCGCACCAACTGCTCCACCTTGGGAATCAACTCCAAAAGCGGTTCCGGCGTCGGCGGTCGATTTGCCTTGTACTCGACGAACATTTCGTGTCGAAACGTCTTCCCTTTGGCGTCCATGCACACCGCCAAGTGCGACGGCGCCATCTCGAGCAACGAACATATCGTGTGCGCGTATGAATACAACACCGACGTGTTCTCCCCAGCCGCGTTCATCAATCCCTCGCCTCCACCGCGCGCGTTCCATCCGTAATAGGCGCGAAAAATAAAACTGAGCCCGTCGACGAGGATGAGATGTTTCTCTGGATTCACCTCGAACGCGGGCGCCGCCGCCGCCGACGTGGAGGCCAACATCGAGAAGTCTCGCTCGTCGTCGCTCACGCGCGCCGCGCTCGCGCCGTGCGCGCCTCGCCGGTGGTGGTCGTGGCGATGATGATGATGCCGACGGTTTGAACATCTCGCGGTCGCGGACGCCGCGCGCGTCGTCGACCACGCGTGCGGCGCGGACGCGGCGCACGTCGACGACGTGCGGTCGTGTCGAGCGACTCGTCGCGCGAACGTCGGTACCGCGCGCGCGACGCCCGCGACGGCGCCGCGCATGACGATCGTCGGCGCGTGCGGTGAATGACGCCGCCGTCGCGAAGACGCCACTCGACGACGGCGCGCGCGGCGAGCGCGCTCGCGGAGGCGATGGCGAGCGACCTGCCGACGACGGTGATCGATTTCGTGGACTCGCGCGCGCGGTTCGGGTACGCCGCGGAGGGACGCGCGGTGGGACCGATGTTGGTGCGATCGGGGACGGTGCGCGAGAAAACGACGACGGACGCGCGCGAGGTGGCGTCGATCGAGCGGTCGAGGGTGCGATGCGTGGACGCGTTGGAGTGCGTCGTGCGGGACGGCGCGTACGATGGACTCGGGTGGCAGCTCGGGATGGAGGGGACGGTGGTGGCGTGCGAGGCGAGCGGCGCGACGACGGCGACGAGGGAATGGATGACGAGAATGTTCTTCGAGGAGTTTAACGTCTCGGGATTGGCGTTTGCCGATAGTGCTGTGTGCGCGGTGTACGCGTCGGGGCGCGTGAGCGGGGTGTCGGTGGACGTGGCGGAGCAAGGGACGGATTGCGCGTGCGTGACGGACGGCGCGACGGCGACGGCGACGGCGAGAAGAATCGAGGTCGGCGGGCGCGCGATGGACGAAGCGCTGATGCGATGCGTGAAAAAGAAGCAAGGGGTCGACCTGAACGCCGACGTCGCGTCGGTCATCCGGCGAGAGCTCGGGAAGTGCGCGTCGACGCGCGAGGAATACCAAGCGTTGGCGAGAGGATGTCCGACGGTGGAGTGCGAGCAAGAGACGTTTACGATGCCGGATGGATCCGTGTTGAAGCTCACGAACGAGTTGTACGAGTGCGGCGAAGCAATGATGCCGATCGTGGATGAAATATGCGAGAGCGTACAAAAATTGGCGCCCGAGTTCAGGCGGTACGCGCTCGACAACGTCTTCGTGCACGGCGTCGCGAGTCAAGTTTCGGGATTGGATGCGCGACTCTTGCACGAGCTCACGAGCAGCCTGCCGCCATCCATGGCGCCGATCATGACGACGGTGCCCGAGTATATGCCTCCGACGACGTGGAGTCACGCGCCATGGACGGGCGCCGCACTTCTCGCCAAGGTTATATTTTCTTCGAATCAGCACATCTCGAAGACGGACTACAACGAAAACGGGCCTCCGGTATCAAATAGAGGGCGCTGAGGAGGCGACAAATGATAGCATTATCTAGAAACGTGTACACACACTGTAGTTGATCAGAGCATCAAACATTCATTATTCACATGCGCATTAATAAGATCGGCCCCACATGACCCAGCACTTGGCCGGTTCGCCGGTGATGAAGCACTTGGTGCCTTCCTCGAGCGGGGGTTGTTCGAACGGAATGCACAGCGTCTTCGCCGCACCACCCGCGGATTCCGCCGTGGACTTCTTCTTGACGAGCTCTTCGCTTTCCTTCGTGTTGCACCACGGAGTCAAGATGAGCTTGCGGTCGTCGAGCGCGGCGATGAAACCGTCCCAAGAGGTGAGCTTCACGATGTTTTCGTCGCGAACCTTCTTGGCGCGTTCGAACATTTCCTTTTGAATTTGTTCGCACAACTCCGCGCAACGCTTCGGGAGGTCTGCGATGCTAACGGTTTCCTTGGCGCGGTTGTCGCGGCGAGCGATGACGCAGGTGTTGTTCTCTAAATCGCGCGCGCCGAATTCGACGCGAAGCGGCACACCCTTGAGCTCCCAGTGGTTGTACTTCCAACCCGGCGTGTAGTTGTCTCGCAAATCGCACTTGGATCGCACACCGGCCGCCTTCAGCGCCTCGCCCATGGTGTGCGCCGTGTCTATCGTTGGAAAAAAAAGCAAGGTTAGTCATCCGTTCCGTTCGTCAGCCTTTGAAAAGTTTGGAAAAATTTAGACCCCAAGCCATTATAACTTAGCCATGGCCCGAAGGCATCGACCAGATATTGGTAAAGGCGCCCTGGAATTTGATTTCCGACTCGTTATAAGGCGATTAAGTTCACACAAAAGAACAGACCGCAGGTAAGAGAGTCGTTAAGAGAAAATCGACGCGCAAAAAAGTTGAAAAACGTACCATTCATCTTTGCCAGATCCTCCGCCGAGAGTTTGCTATTGGGGATAGTGATCACGATGGCTTGCACGGGCGCAACCTTCGGAGGCAACACCAAACCATTGTCATCACCGTGCACCATGTACATCACGCCAAGAGTACGCGTCGTGAAACCCCACGAGTTTTGCCACACGAGAGATTTGCCACCCTTGGCATCTTCGAAAGAAATGTTGAACATCTTGGCAAAGTTTTGTCCCAAGCAGTGCGACGTCGCGCCTTGCACACCTCGACCGTTACCGGGCACGTACGCCTCGACCGTCGTCGTGTAGTCTCCGCCCGCGAATTTTTCCTTTTCAGACTTCATCCCCGGAACGACGGGACACGCCAAGTACTCTTCGTACACGCGTCGATAGAGCTCAAGAATTTGTCGCACTTCGACGTCACACTCCTCCCTGCTACTGTACGCGGTGTGGCCTTCTTGCCACAAGAACTCGCGAGAACGGATGAACGGCGTAGGGTGCTTGAATTCCCAACGGACGACGTTACACCACTGGTTCAATCTCAGCGGCAAGTCTCTGTGAGAATGAATCCACTGCGCATAGTGCGGGTACATGACCGTCTCAGACGTCGGTCGCACCGCGATCGGGACTTCGAGATCGGTGGACCCACTTCGCGTGACCCACGCGACTTCCGGCGCGAAATCTTCGATGTGATCCTTCTCAGCCTCGAGTCGGCTCTCGGAAACGAACATTGGGAAATAGCAGTTTTCGACGCCGAGCTTCTTAATTTCGGTGTCGAAGAACTCCTTCAAGACTTCCCACTGCGCGTACGCCCACGGCTTCAAGATGTAGCAACCAGATATGTCGTAATAATCGATGAGATCGCCGGCGATGACGACTTGCGAATACCATGCACTGAAATCTTCGTCGCGCTTGACGGATAAACCGAGACCCGTTTCCTTCTTCTTCTCAGTCTTACCCTCGCCCTGGCTCTGCGTGGGTTTCTTCTCCTTGGGCGCCTTCTCCTTGGGCGCCTTGGCCTTGGGCATGCGAATCATGTCGCACATGCGAAGCTTACCCAAGACGGATTTCACGTCGGCGTTCGCCGCCATCTCCTCGACGAATCGCACGACGTTCGGAATCGCATCGCGAGCCGCCGGATCGAGCGATTTCGCGAACGCCGGGAAGAAATACGCCGCCGCGAGAATATCCGCCATCGACGGCGCATCGCCCGCCAAGAACCTCTTCTCCCCCAATCGCACGTTCGCCTTGGCCGCCGCCGCCGCCAACGCCTTTTGCGCCTCCTCGAACGCTCCCTCATCCATCGCCATCCCTCCCGACAGCATCACCGCCGACGTCATCGACGGACCTCTCAATTCCTCCTTCGCGAACGTCGTCCACGCCTCGACATCCCCGGCATCGCACGCGCTCGGGTGCGTCACGCCGGCGTTCGCCTCCGTCGCCCTCTTCGCGACCCACTCCAAGATCGCATCCGCGCCCTCGACCGTCTCCCCGTCCCCGCTCACGAGCACCGGCGGCGTCTTGCACGCGCCCGTGTACTTCTTAAACATCTGCGTCGTGAGCGAGACGCCACCGAGCTTGGCGAGCGCGCGCGCGGCGTCGCTCCCGTCGAGGTCTTTGGTGTAGAGGAGCGCCGTCCCGGGCGCGGGCGCGGGCGCGGGGAAGTCGGCGGCGATGGCGCACGCCGCCATCTTATCGTTCAGTGCGCTCGCGAGTTCGTCCATGCCGTGCGCGCGCGCGCGGTCGGCGCGCGGAGGTGTGAGGACGCCGGGGTTGGCGCCGGACGCGGTCGGGTGGAAAAGTGCTGCTATCCAACTGGCACGTCTCGGTGGCGGCGCGCGCGGGGGACTGGTTTACACGGCTAAAAGCTATCGCGATGGGAAATTATGGGTGGATTTGACGATGTCTAAGAGCGCCGGAAGACCGTGCGCGGTGAAGGCGGCGATGGCGAGACGCGCGCCGTCGCCGTATATCTCGGTCGGGTCGTCGCGAATGCTCTGGGCGAGGTAAGCGCCGAACGCGGCGTCCCCGTCGGAGACGTTCGCCGCGCTCGTTTGACGCTCGACCCAGAGCAAGGCGAAGAGCTGACACAAACCTTCCTCGACGATGGGTTCTAACGTCGGGAAACCGTTCAGGCGGAGGAACATGTGCATGCACTCGTGCGCTAAAATTTGCCCCGAAAGCATGCGAGGCAGACAGGAGAGGATGATGATGGCGGTGACTTTTTGCGTCGCCGAACGCGGAATGCGATGCTGGACGACGTCGATGTGACCGAAAATGTCGAAGACGGATCCCGTGTTCGCGGGTCTCCACGTCGGTTGTCGATAGACGGAGGAGACGACTTCCACGTGCGAGACGCACATGCCGCGCACTTGCGCCGTGCGTCCGCGGTGCCACGCTTCCTCCTCGTCCACGTTGTTGATCACGTCCTGAGTACACAGATATAGCGGCGGTCGTTCACCGCTCGCTCCGAGAGCGCTCAAACCGAACGTGCCGAAAAAGTCGATGATGTCGGTGTACAGCGGTTGCGCGTCCTCTCGATCTACGACGACGGTTTGCACGCACTCGAGACACAAGCGACGGTCGTCCGGGAGGGCGACGTACGCGGCGGCACCTCCACCGCGCTTTTCATACCGTCCACACCCGTCGCATTTGGCCGTCCCGTCCGCGGCGTGCTCGGGGCAGTACATTTCGCCCCAATAGGCATTCGTGTGGTATCGAACGTATCCGCCGCTCGAAGGTATGAAACTCGAACACACCGCGCACTTCGGTCGACACCGCTCCGCGTAACACCGCGCGTGATACACCTGTCGCGCACTTCCGGGTTCGCCCACCATCACCCCGCCCATCGCCGCGCGACCGAAAAACGTCGACGAGCTCAACAAACTCTCGCCGCACGCGCCGCAACGCAGACACGTCGGATGCCACGTCTCCCCGCACGCGCGCACCGCGCCTCGCCGCTCGCTCTCCGCGAACGTTTTACCGCACCCACAACACGCGCCGCCGTCCGCGCGCGTCGACGCCTCCATGCTCGCGCGCGCGTCGACGCTCGCCGCCGCTCTCTCTCGCGCCGCCGCGTCCTCCTCCTCTTGCAACGCCCTCGCGAGCGCCTCGTCGTTCTCCGTCGACTCTCGCGCGTCCACCGCTGGACGATGCGATGGACGCAGAAACGTCTCCCCCAACGTCTCCCTCGCCCTCGCGCGCGCCTCGGCGACGCGCGCGTCGTTCGCGCCCCCATCGATGAATCGAACCTCCGCCTCATCCGCCCTCGCCGACGCCATCGCCGCGCGTCCCACCGTGTGCCCGTGCGCCGCGAACGACGCCGTCGACGCGCCCGCGTCGCTCACGGGCGTCCCACCGTCCATCGCGCGCGAGACGTCGGCGCCCATGGACGAACGGTCGCGCGACACTTTCTGACGAAGCACTGATGTTTGCGCGAACCGTCGTCGCCTCGGCGTCGCGCGCAATCGCCGCCCGCGCGCCGCGCGCGACGCACACCACCCGGCGCGCGCGCGTCACCGCGTCCAGCGCCTCGGACAACGCGCCCGTGCTCGAATACGACGACGGCGTGCGCGTGTTCGCCCCGCGCGGATTCACGCGCGTCCTCTTCAGCGAGTGTGGATTCGGCGCCGATCAGCACGGCCAGTGCGCCACCAAGGCGGCGACGCGCGCGTGTCGAAACGCCATCGAGTTTAACTCGATTCCGTCCATTCGCGAGCTCGTGCCGGGAGGATACGAGAATATGAAGATTCACGTGCACCTCGGCGTCCCGGAGGGATTCGACGTCGACGCGTCGAGCGTCCGCGCGGTGTTTCCGTACGGTGAGGTGACGCAGGTGGAGGTCGTGCCGGGAGGGTTACGAACGAGATCGTGGATCGCGATACCGGCGCAAGGGGACGATGGGGACGATTTTGTCGTGTGCGTGGCGAACGTGAGCGTCGGGTATTGATTGGAGATTATTCGACGACGACGACCGCGTACTTTTCAATTTTTACGCGGTGTCGGAACGAGGCGTGCGCGGTGAGTCGAGGACATCGTCGTCGATGTCGTCGTCGATGTCTTCTTCTGCGAAGATGTCGTCGTCGTCGTCGTCGTCGTCGTCGTCGGTCGCGTCTTCAGAAAACGCGTCGTCGTCGCGGACGTCGAGCGGTTCTTCGTACACGTCTGGAGGCGGATCCGTCGTCGCGACGTCGACGTCGTCCTCGCGCGAACTGCAGTACGACGACGGCGAGGAATACGACGACGCGATGGAGTGTCTCGGCGCGCGCGCGCGCGTCTCGCGCACGCGAAGATTGGACATGATTTGATCGATGTTTGACCACGAGGCGGCGCTCTCGTCGACGTCGTCTTCGCGCGCGGGCGCGTCGTCGTACGTCTCTCGCTGCGCCCCCGGCGACGACGGCGCGCGTCGACCGAAGGCCACCTTGATCGGCGCACGAACCGCGGCGTTTCGCTCGCGCACGCGATTCGCTTCGTTCAACGCGTCGTACACGGCGGGATCTTGACTCGGAATGACGGTGTGCGCCGTCACGCGCACGCCTGGTGGAAAATCGCACTCGCGAGGTATCACGATGGCTTGTTTCGGACCTCCGTCTTCTCGCGGACCGCACCACGTCGTCCGCGTCGTCTGCGTGTCCCCTCGCAGCGTGAAAATCTTACGCACGAGACACTCGCCTCGAACGACGATGGAATCGATCGATTTATACGCCGCGCTCTCGCTCGAAAAACACACCGGCACGAGCTCCACCAACGGAAGTAATAAATTCACCCACTCGTCCCTCGGTAAATTCCGCAGCGGCACCTGACAGTGCAACGGCGTCGCCCGCACGTCTGTGAACGACGAACTGAACACCAATCGCCGTCTCGCGTCCCCGGCGTCTCGCACGCACACCTCCACCGAAAAGCTCGCCCCCGCGCTCGCGCGCACCTGCGCCGCCAGGATGGGTTGCGTCGCCCCGATCGCTTCCCCGTCCTCCCCTCGCGCCAACCCTCGTCCGCGCACGCGCGCCACGTACCCACGCGCGCGCGAATCGTACGTCGTGCCCCCGTCTCCACGCCACCGACCGCGCCCGCCGTCCGTCGTCGTCGTCGTCGTCGTCATCATCATCGCGCGCCGGTGCGTCTTCGCGTCGAATAAATCCACGTGCGCGCCCCCTTGAAACGCCTCGAACGTCGACATTCCACCGCGCGCGAACGACGCGCGAACGACGCGGGGAAAACAAATCGCGCGACGACGTCCGCACCGCGCGATCGCGAACGCGTCCCGCGTCGCGGTCTCGCGCGATTCGATTCGGTCGACGGGAAGATGAATCGACTCGTCGTTGACCCGTTGACCGACCGACGATTCGTTTCACACCCGGACCATTGGTGTGCGTCCGGGGGAACGAGATGATGATGATTGGTGGATGCGGGACGAAGACGCGCGACGTCGACACACGTCGACGCGACCGCGACGATCGTGGGGTTCGTGCGTGCGTGATTCGCGCGTGTGTGCGCGTGCGTCGTCGGAAGGGCGTTGAAAGGCGCGCGTCCGTGTCGTGTCGAGTTGTTGTGTGGATTTGATTTTTTGAAAAAAAGACAGACGCGCGACGTCGAGCGGTGCGTCGGTTCGGGTGCGATGGCGTCGGATGAGGGCGCGCCGTCGGAATCTTTGACGACGATCGCGCCGTTGCAGTTGCGATTCGAGGATATCTCCGTGCACTCGCCGGGAGTGTTCGCCAAGTCGGACGCGATGAAGTCGCTGCGCGAGGCGCCGGACGGCGTTGGATTTCGCGCGGCGCTGAAAGAGTTGAATCAGACGGAGGAATCGTTCGCGAAAATTTTGTCGCAGGCGCGGGAGAAGAGTCTCGGGAACGGTGACGGGGATCTGGAGCGAATCAAGGCGCAGATTAAGCGGTTAAAGTTTGGAACGATTGAGCTGTCGACGGAGCAGGCGTTTTTAAAAGCCGTGTTGGAGTCGCGGCCGTTGCCCAAGGATGCGCCGACGGAGAGCGAGGGGTTCAAGGCGTTGCAACAACGATTGAAGAATCTCACGAATGAGAACGAGCGACGCGCGGAGGAGATGGAGCGCGAGATTGAAAGGCTCGGCGAGGAGTACGAGACGTTTCGAGTGGAGCACAGGGCGTTGACGGAAGTCGTGGAGGAATTGCAAACGTTGGAGGCAGAGGCTGCGGCCGCGGCGTGGGAAGCCGAGGCTGGTGAGGCGTCCGTGAGCGATGCGGACAGAGCCAAGTCGAAAGAGGAGCTGCAGCGCGAGCTCGAGACGCTCGACGCGGAGCTTCGAGAGGTGAACGTGCAGTTGAGCGAAAACCAGAGCAAGGCGGGCGCTCTGAAAACGCAACTCGAACCGGACGAGAGCGCGATCGACCAGATCAACGCGCAGGCGAAGTATTTGATTGGAATCTCCAAGGCGGCGGCGAGAGAGGCGGAAATGTCGGCGCAGATTGCCGAGGCGCAAGAGGCGGTGATGGAGCAAACCAAGTTGCTGGTCGCGTTGCAGGGCGTGGAAATCATGGCCATCGAAGAGAACGCGCTCGTGCTGAAGATTCACACGCACTTGCCGTCGACGCCGGAATTCGCGATGGAAGGCGCGCCGCCGCGCGGACCGAGCTCCACCACGCACACGGTGACTTTGCACTTGATGAAGGACAGTTCGCGATTAGCGGGCGCCACGCTCGAGCCGTCCGACACGCCCATCCTCGACATTATCGAAGAGGCTGCCGGTATGCCCGTGCTCGCTCGTGCCTTGGCGGAAATTCGCCTTCGCATCGCCGCCACCGCGCAGCGCGCCGAAGCGCTCGCGGCGGCGGCGGCGCGAACCGCGCTCAGATGGAGCAGCGGAGAGTCTTTGGTTCGCGCGGCGCTCCCCAATGGAGCCGTCGCCGTTTTGGACGTTCCGTTCGAGTGGCCGACGCGAGGTGCAAACATTTCGCTCGTCAACGTCGAGATGGTTCCTCCGCAAGTGGCGCAACTCGCCGTCACCCGCCTCATGACGAAGAACTTGAACAGCGTCGGCGAGGCGCTCGAGGCGACGAGCGAGGCATTGAAGAACCAAGCCTGAACCGCGGTGCGTGTACTCTCAGAACCTGTGTAATATTTGATCGAAATCGTCGCGACGACTAAGACGTCACACTACAAAAATCTCTAATGTTAGTTACCATCGAACGGCACCCTTCTTTTTCGGTTTGGGTTTCGGTTGACCGCCTCCTCCACCACGACCGCCGCCCCCGCCACGACCGCCTCCTCCACCACGACCGCCTCCTCCACCACGACCGCCCCCGCCGCTCGGACCTTCCGTGCGTGCCGCGAACGCCGGCATCGCGGCACGATCATCGCCGTCCGTTCGTCCACCACGATCCGGTACGGCGCCCATGATGACCTTTTTCACCGCGCTCTGCAACCCTTCGCTTCCGGCGTTCACTTTAATCCCCGCCGTGGCTAAATCAGCGTATCGAGCGTCGCACACGTCGTCCATCGTCACCTCAGACGTGACGTGAAGATCGCTCACCACCTTTCTCGCGAACTCTTCGCGAACTTCCTTGAGCGCATGTAGTCGCGGACTGTAACAAAACGACGTCGTCGTCACCTGCGCCCGGTTCACCACCATCTCTCGTCTCGCCTTGTACTCGGCGTGCAGCGCCTTCTCCACCTCTTCGATCATCTCGCGCTGTTCGTCCGTCCAATTCGCCGCGTTCAAAACCTTGTGCGTGTGATTTTCCGGCAACTCCTTCAACAGCGCCTCCGCGCGCGTCGTCGCCGCGCGCAGCGCCTCCGCCGCCGACGTCCCGCCCTCGCCCGACCACCCGGCGCGCAAACGCTCCAACGCGCGCGCCGCGCGTTCCGACGTCTCGTCCACCTCCATCGCGTCCGCGGTCGCGTCCCCATCGCCCACCGCCCCCCCGTTCGCGGTCGCCTCTCTCTCGCGCGTCGCCGCCTCCAACGCGCCGAGCTGCAGCGTCGTCGCGCATTTCCTCAGCGCGTCCACGCACGCGTCTCGCGCCGACGCCTCCCCCCGCTTGGCGCGATCGAAGACATCCCGAACGCTCGCCGCGCGCGCCCGTCCGCATCCCGCGCGCTCGAGCGCGTCCGCGCACGCGCGTCCACAAATCGTCAACGCCCGAGCGCCGCCGGCGGACACGTCGCCCGTCCTCGCGTCGCACGCGTGCGCCAACGCCTCCGCGTCTACGCTCGCGACGTCGACGACGCCACAATCCTCCAATCGCTCGAGCGCGTCCACCGCGACGTCGATCGGCGACGACATCGCGCGACGCTCTGACGCGATCGCCGAAAACGCACCCCGGCGGACCGCAGATCGCGTCGCGCGCGCGAACCATGAGCGCCGCCGCGGGCACGAGAAAAGAGCGGCGGGACGCCGAAATCGAACACCTCGCGTACACCCTGCGCGGGAAGGAGGGTCCGGAGACGCGGAGCGCCAAGCTCGGGGACAACCGCGTGGATTTCATCCGTGGGAAAGATTTCTTCGCCGTGCTGAGCGCGCGCGACGACATCTTGGATGAGCACGCGATGATCGATGGGAAGGAACGAGAGGCGTGCGAGAAGGATCCAGCTCGAAAGACGCTCGTGACGGAGGACCGCGTGCGTCACATCGGGCAGTTGTTGTTGCAGAGAGGATATCTGATTCGATGCGAGCGAGAGATTAAGCACGCGAGAAAGGGACGGGTGAAATTGGTCAAGTTTCCGCATTATCTCATGCGTACGCGCGATCAGTCGTTCGCGAAAGATGATTTCTACGCGTGGACGTATCAACCGCCGATGAGTTGGACGAGCGTGATGCTGAGTGCATTGTTCGCGCTCTTCGTGGTGGCGATGTGTTTGTTCCCGTTGGCGCCGATTTGGTTCAAAAAGGTGATCCTGTACGTTTGTTTAGCCATTCTGGGAACGTTCGCGGTGGTGTTCGCGGTGAGGACGATCGTGTTCGTCGCGGTGTGGATCGTGTCCGGCGAACACTTTTGGATCTTGCCCAACCTGACGGACGACGAGATTCCAATCAACGAGATTTTCTCTCCGCTCTTCGCGTTTGATAAACACGCGAAAAAGATTGGTCCGGTGCAGCGCTTCGTCGGTTTGACCATAGGAAGCGCGGTGGTGTACGGGTTGTACAGCGTCGCGCCGGAGACTGGCGGAGCGGTGGCCAACCTGAACAGAGCGCACGATTCCATCTTGGACTTGTTCAACCTCAAGGATGGACCTAAGAGTTTGGGCGGCGGCGCGAACGCAACGGGTAACCTCACTGCGAACGCGACGAACGGAACAGAGACGCCGTTCGTGGAACAGAACGTGACGGCGCAGGATGACGTCAACGCGACGAACGCGACGAACGCGACGGTGATTCCGAGCCTCGACGAAATTCTCGCCGAGGTCGGCGAAGTGGACGACGAAGACGCCGAACAACCGACCGAGGCGCCGACGCGCGAGGAACTTTAGAGTGAACGATGACGCGTCTTTAATGAATACTTTGCGATTGTTTTATTTCATCAATACTGAACGAATCCCAAGGCGTCGCGCACGTCGCGAAGCGTCAAGTTCGCGACTTCGTTGGCGTTGTCGGCGCCTCGCTTCAAGACGCCGTCCAAGTACCCCGGCTCATCCATGATTTCCTTGTACCGACCTTGAATCGGCGACAAGTGATCGATGACGGCGTCCGTGAGTCGCGGCTTGAAATCCCCCCAACGCATCGATCCGCACTCGGCGAGGACTTCCTCTTGCGACAATCCCGTACAGAGTTGATACATGGTGAGAAGGTTGTTCGATTCCGGTCGTTCGGGGTTACCGAACTCCAAGCCCTCGAACGCGTCCGTCTTACAGCGCTTGATCTTCTTCGCGATCTCGTCCGGGGTGTCCAACACGTTGATCCTAGATCCCTCCGCCGGGTTCGACTTGCTCATCTTGGACGCGCCGTCCGTGAGCGACATGACGCGTCCGCCCTCCTTGGGCGTAAACGCCTCCGGCACCATCAACACGTCACCGCCTCGGCTGCGTCCGCTCGGCGCCTTACCCTTACGCTTCTTCCACTTTTTCCCACCGTACAACGAATTCACTCGTCCCGCGATGTCTCTGGTGAGCTCCAAGTGTTGCCTCTGATCCTCTCCCACCGGCACTAAATCCGCCTTGTACAATAAAATATCCGCCGCCATGAGCACGGGATAATCCAACAATCCCACGCTCACCTCCTCCCCAGCCTTTCTCGCCTTTTCCTTGAACTGAATCATCTTCTCCAACCACCCGATCGGGGCGACGCAATTCAACAACCAACACAACTCGCTGTGCGCCGGCACGTGACTCTGCACGAAGACGTTCGCCTTGTCCGGGTCCACCCCCGCGGCTAAATAAATCGCCGCGCTCGTCCGCGTCGACGCCTCCAGACTCGCGGGATCGTGCCCACCGGCCGTGATGGCGTGCAAATCCACCACGCAGTAAAACGCATCGAAATCATCTTGCAATTTGACGTAGTTGCGAATGGCGCCGAAATAGTTCCCCAAGTGGATCGACCCCGTGGGTTGCACCCCGCTCAACACGCGCTTCCTTCGCGCCGGTTTCGCGTCCGAGGCGGGCGCGTCGACGTCTTCGGACGTCGATCGCACCGTCGTCGTCGCCGCGCGCGCGAATCTCGGCGTCGTCATCACCGACGGCGTCGACATGGCGCGCGTCGTGGAGACGGCGGTCGGGGACGTTCGAACCGTCCCCGCGCGCGCACGCGCCTTGGTCGACGGACACACGCGCGCGGCGCGCGCGACGATTTTACTGAGCATGGTTCCCTGACGCGCGCGGCGCGCGACGTGCGACGGCGTCGACGCACCGGGAAGTGACGCGAGCGGCTCGGGCTTACGTCATCCGCAGACATGCGCTCGGACGACGCGTCCGGGACGCTCGCGCTCCGCGCGCGCGGGCGCGAGACGGTGCAGAGCTCGAGAGAGTCGACAACGAGCGCGCGCGTGCGTCGTCGACGAGGCGAACCATCGACGCGCGAGACGACGGGGGCTTTGAATTCGACGCTAAAAAAAAAGCGATTCGACGATGACGACGACGAGAGCGACGACGAGAGCGACGACGAGGATCGTGCGGTGACGACGTGGACGCCGACCATCATGTGGCGCGCGCGCGTGTTGCTCGTGCTCGTCGATTGGACGATGACGCTCGCGCGGACGGCGTTTCGCGCGAGACGATTGGGCTGGGACGGTTGGCCACGGCGTCGGGACGGCGTCGCCGACTCGACGCGCGCGACGCGCGTGGCGAGCGGAGAGGACGCGTCGGAGACGAGTGCGCTCGTCACGGGATGGAGTTCGGGTCTCGGACGCGCGACGGCGCTGCGTTTGGTGCGAGAGGGGTACGCGTTGGTGGTGCCGTATAGGTTGGGCGGTTTCGACGCCGCCGTCGCATTCGCGAGCGCGTGTCGACGCGTGCGGGCGAATTGTCGCGTGGAATTGGTCGGACCGTTGTGTTTAGAGCGCGAAAAGGATATCGATGCGTTTTCGTTGCGCACGTTGCGTCGACGAGGGATGGATGTGCGCGTGATCGTGCACTGCGCGGCGGCGTTTTCTACGCGCGGGGAGCCGAGTCGGACGGCGACGGTGAATTTTCATCACGCGGCGCGATTGACGGAGGTGTTGGTGCGCGAAATGATGACAGATTTGAACGAGGACGCGCGCGCGCGCATCGTGTTCGTGGGATCTTTCGTGCATCAGTGCGAGACGGCGCGTCGATTGGGTGTCGACGCGTTTGCAGAGTGGATGTCAAGGAGCGACGTCGACGAATCGAATCGACGATACAATCCAGCGATCGAGTACACTTGGAGCAAAGTGGCGATCAGCGCGTACGCGGCGGTGAAGCACGAGGAATGGTTGAAAACCACCGGTGGGCGCGTGCGAGCGGTGCTGGTGGATCCAGGTCTCGTGGACACGCGTCTCACCAGAGAGTGGCCCGTGGCGTTGCAAACGCTCTTGCGCGTCGGCGGCGCGTGTCTCGGTCTCATGCAAACCCCCGAAGACGCCGCGCGAGGCGTCGTGGACGCCGTGAATCGCGCGTTCGATGAGTCGCCAGCGACGTGTCCACACGTGTACGGACCCACCGGCGCGCTATTGGGGGATTCGATGTGGATGCGAGAAGCGAGAGTACGCCGCCTCGTCGCGGCGCGCGCGAATGAATAGTCTAGAAGTAGTGCGAATGCGGTAAATCTAATGTACAAAGAATGTCTAATCTTTCGTGCTGAATTCGAACATCACTCTCGTTGCCGACGCCGACAAACTCTTGAGCTGTAAACGTAATTTACTCGTGAGTTTGTACACGAGCGACAATTCGGTGCGCATTTCGTCCGCGTCGAGGCTTCGACTGAGCGTCGCCTGTAACGAGTCACCGAACGCAATCTCAGCCTCGGAACCGAGACTGAACGAACCAGTGTTGCTGAATGGATCCAAATCTGGATCGAGGGAGAGTAAACCCGGAAGCGACGGCGCTGCCGTCAATCGCCATCTCGCCTTGCCGACGTTACCGCCGGCTTCAATCTTCGGCATGAGCGACGCCAACGTCGTCGACGCCAAGTTACTGAATGCGATTTTACCGTCTTGTTCGAGCAGAGACTCCACGAGCTGCCCCTCGAAAATTCTCGCGGCTTCGCTTCGGGAGAGCGCGGCGTCGCCCTCGCCTGGCGTGGTCTGCGCCGAGGAGGTGAGCGTGAGATTGTCCGTCCACCGAGACGCCGGACCTTGAATCAACACGCGAATATCCGTTCCGAGAAAGGAAATGTCTACGTACGGATCGAGACCTTGTTCGGGGGAGAAAACGACGCGATTTGGATGATCGCGATCGAGTCTGACCTGCGTCGCCACCAGGTTGACGTCGCCGCGATCGAATTGGAGTAAACCGCTCGGTCGAAGCGCGCCGGGATCGACAGGGCCGTCGAGGGTGAGCTCGCCGCTCACGCCGAAATTGAGCACGAATGGATACACCACCGACATCTCGGGACCGACGACGAGATGCAGGCCCTTCAATCGCAAGTTTTGCAATTTTTCCAGATTCTTCTCATTCATGAGTTCGTTCTCCACGAGGGCTTCGGATTCTCCGTGATTGGGATCGTTTGCGCGCGCGGCGCGTTCTAAAATCCCGGCGAGGACCCCGCGAGAGTCGCGCTCGCCCGAGAGCACACCGGGCTTCCCTTGTTGACCGATATCGTCGACCGGGGGCGTCTGCTGTTGCACGAACGCCGTACCTCGAGAAAACCGCACGTCGCCGCTCAACTCTGGCGCGGTGACCGTTCCCTTGGCCACCATGCCCGCGTTCAACTGACCGCTGTACACGTTTCTCGCGCGAACGTCGAGACCGTCTATCGTAATCTTCACGCCGCCCTGCGTATCGGCGCGCGCGACGAGACCTTCCCACGTCTCTCCGCCGGCGCTGCGGCTGGGTTTCAGCAGCGGCATCGCGCCCTTGATTTTGACGACCCCCTTGCCGCTCTTTGCCTCGATGTCGTCGGCGTAGAGCGTGTTGCGTTGAACGCGCACAGTGGCATTGACGGGGTAAATCGGTCGAGCGAGCAACGGCGATAAAATTCGAGCTTTTCTGACCTCCATAACGCCGTCGAACACGGGAGCGGCGGGGGTTCCGCGAACGTGGAGCGAGAGATCCGCGGCGCCGCTTTGCCATTCCGCGATCTCCGGGACGAACGCCGTGAGGAGCGTCACGCCGTGCTCTCGCACTCTCCAGTCGACGGCGAGGGACTGATCGGTCGCTTCAGGAAGAGGTACGGCGCCGGCGATTCTGAATATACCAGGGCCGACGGCCGGAACGGCTTCGCCTTCGAACTCAGCGCGTCTCGCCTCGTTCAATTCTGCGTTCAATTCGGCGTTCTTGAGTTTCACGTTGCCAATTTTGCCGTCTCTGAGGCGCATCAGGAATTCGCCCTCGGGAGAAGTCACGGAACCGCCGAGATGTCCTTGCACGAGGAGGTCGCCGTCGACTTTTGGGAAGTCGCTCATGTCCTGGTCTGGCAACATCGGTCCGACGAAAGCACCGAGTAGCGGCGCCGGGAAATCTCTGACCGAGAAAGTCGCATCCTGACTCGGACCGCCGATAGCGCCCGACACCGAAAGACTCGCCGCATCAGACGAAACTTGCAAGTTTTTCAGTTTTAATCCTTCACTGGACTTGGCTTCACCTTGCGCTTGAACGCGCTCGACCTGATAAGGTCCCCACTGCCAGTCGCTTCCGGCGACGTCGAACAAAACCGTCTCCGTCTGGTCCAGCGCGCTTTCGTCCTCTGTCACTGCCTTACCACCCCCGGTCGCCTGAATGACGCCGTGCCAACCACCCTTCAAGTCTTGCAATCCCGGCAACGTTTTCACCTGATCGCTCTCTTCGCTGGAGGCATCGCTCTCGGCGTTGGGCTCACTCTTCTGCTTGACGCTGATGTCGTCGACTTGTCTCGCCAAGTCGACGATGGCGTGACCCGTCTTCTCAACTCCCTCGAGGAACGCTTGTTTCGCTCGTCCGTACTCTTCCGGCGTCGCGCCTTTCCTGATGTCGGTCAAAAGACGCAGCACCGGGAGCATCTCTTCAATGTCAGCTTGAGGAACGGCGAGTCGGAAGCGCCAAGCGCCGGAGACGTCTGAGTTGAACTCCGTCGCGTACGACTGCAACTCGACGCGAGGTTTGTTAATTTTACCCTTGTCGTTGACTCTGTTCGGTTTGACCACATTGCGAGCCGAACGAAGAACCGATTTGATCGTTTTCGCGGCTGTGCTCGGTTTCGCTTTCGGAGCGAGCTCGGATGATTCCTCGACGGCTGCCATCACCGGATCGAGCGACGCTTCGTCCTCTTTCGGCGTCTCGGCGGCTTCGTCGACCGTCGGCGCTTGCTCGGCTTCGCCCGGTGCGTCAACCGCTTCTTCGGATGAGGGTACCACGTCCATCACTTCCACGGGCTTTGGCTCGTCCAGTGCTTCGTCAACTGTTGGTTTCTTATCATCCGTCGCTTCGACCGCCGCTGAGCTTTCAGTCTGCATGGGTGACGGCGTCGGCGGCTTCAATTCCTCGGTACCCTCACGCTTACTCGAGGCTCCTTTGGTACCTACGTATCGCGCGATGTGTTTCACTCGATTGGTGACGTTATCGACGAACGCTGGACGGCGAACGCGCAATCGCTTCCACAGTTTGTGTTCCTCGACTTCCGGCGTTGGTTCCTCATGATGCAAAACTTCGACAGGCTGCGCGGCGACTGGTTCCTCTGGAACATCGGTGACGGCGGCATCGATCATTGGCTTTTCCTCCATCTCCACCTCGGCGGATTCAACCTTTTCGGTGACCACGCGTGGTCCCGGAAGTGAGTCCCAAATTTCGTCGGGCAACGCATAATCGCCGTCAGCATCGTATTGCGACTTGGACTGCTTCAACGTCGCGCGTTCGAGACTCACGATGCGATCTGCCCACGATACGTCCGCCTCTAACAAATCACCCGAGATGCCACTCAATCTAGGTTGTTTCACCTGCACGCTGCCCTCACCGACTCTCTCACGTAAATCAATCTTCGCGCTCGCTGCTTCGACTTTTCCGCGCAACGACGCGATTTCCAAGTCGTCCAAGAGTAAACCGGCGACGTCCAAACTACCGGCGTAGTCGTCGACGTCCGCGGAGATTTTGAGATTGTTTCGTCGAATGTTAATCTTGGACTTGCCACCGTTCTCCACGGACGTTTCGAGCAACTCGTCGGAACGATTCTTCGCGCGTAATTTCAAACCGGATTCGGAAACGGCGAGTTTACCGCTCATCTTTGGTGCGAATTCCAACTTGTTCAAGCGAAAGTTGTCCAACTGCATTTGACCCGAAAATGATGGCAATGCGTCGTCGATCTCTTCGCCGTTGCTATCTCTGGGCTCGGAGAACTTTCCCTTGACGCGTGCGCGTCCACCCAATCGAAGACGTACGCGGTCGGGCGTGTCCGTCGCCTCTTCGGGAGTGATCCACGCAGCGACGTCGGCTCCGTTCAGTAAAACGTCAGCCTCGGCGTCGGTGACCTTGGGTTTACCGAGCGTGATCGCTTCTTCGACGGTGATGGCTTTCAACTGCTCGTGGAGAGGCTGAAACTGCGTCGCAACGGATGCCTTCATCTCGATTTCGGGCGACTCGACGTTCGTCGTCACGCCGTCGCGCGTGACGGTGACCTGACCCTTGTACTCGTCGTCCTCAAACGTCCAGTTCGCTTTGAGCACCGGTTCCGAGAGTGCGCCCACGAACGTTCCCGCGACGTTTGCCGGGGACGACGGACAGACACGATCGAGCCAAGGCGGCGCCTCGTCACGACAGAGTCTCTTCGCTATCTTGAAAAAATCGAGATCGACACCGCTCCCCTCGACGTCGAGCGCCTCGGGGTCGTACAGAGCGTCCGGCTTGATGGAAATCTTACCCGACCCGCGCAACTTACCGCCATCGACGGGCACGGCCTCAGCGCTGTGTAAAGAAAAGACGCCCTTCTTGATCTCAGCGGTGAACACGGCGTTCGCCGATTTGAACGGCACACGGTCGTACGCAGCCACGGCGCCTTCGCTCTCCGCCGTGACGATCGCCTCCTCGGCCCACGCGGCCTCGGTTCCCGCCTTTTGCTTTTCAAAGTCCTCCGTGTTCGGCTCCGTCGTCTCGGCTCTGCCTGTGAACACTGGAGACTCGAGAGGACCTGAACAGTACAAGAATCCTTTGACGCTCCCCGCCACCGGTCGCGGCAACGGACGCACGCCCAATGTCTCGCGTAAATTGTTTACTTCGACCGGACTCACTTGCGCGCTGAGTCGATACTCTCCTGCGGAGGAGTTCAAGTCTAAATCGCCTGTCACGGTGAGAGGAATGTGTCCAAAGTGACCTTCACCTCCGTGAATGTACATGCGCTGGCCTTCGAAGACTAAATCGACGTCGGTATCCGCAAAGTCATCCGTCGAGTCGAAGAAGTGGAACCACAACTGCTTACCCTTGAGCTGACCTCCGAAGTCTGGAAACGTCCACGTCGCCGGGCTGTTGCACGTGAGACGAACTTCTCCATCTAAGCGACCTCCTCGGACGTCGATGGGAAGGGATGGAATGACTCGCTCGAGAACCGACGCGCTCGCATTATTGAGCTGCGCGCGAACCTTGAGATCTGGGTATTGTTTCGCGCGGAAACTTCGTTGCGTCGGAGGTGATATCGATGCAAAGACGCGAATTTGGCCTCCGTTCGTGCCTCGCTGTATTTCGGCCTCTAATGATTTGCGTTCTGCAGCGGTTTGTTCCGCACGCAAATTGTGCACCGGAGCAGGCGCAAGCATCGTCGTCGGACGTTTGGTCGGCGGCGTTTTCCTGGTCTCTGGCGCCATCGTCAAATCGATATCGACCTTTCCCACATGGTTGATCACGGCTTTTCCGTGTAGATTCTTCAGACTCCGAGGTTCAGAGTCGCCGACGATGTGTAATTTCGCGTTCCCGCGTTCAAGTCTAACGACGCGCAATTCAACAGAATGCGTGCTTTGTTTCTTTTTGCTCGATCTTGAACTCGGTGCGAGATTCAAAACAGGTCGCGAACTCAAGGGTTTCGTATCTTCTGGGTAACCGAACCATGAATTGTTGGCACATTGTCGAAGCGTTGCGTTGACACCATCGAGGCGCACCTCCGTCACCAATTTGCGCCGCAAGATGGAACGAAGAATGTCGTAAGAAATTTTCACCGAGTCCACTTCCACGATGCTCTTTTCAGTCTCGGCGGGACCGAGCACAACGGGGCCAACTTCGAGAAGTTTACCGAAACCTAAGACACCCATGAATGAAAGACTTTTGCATCTACCCACCCGCACCGGACGTCCGATCGCAGAACTCGCCATGTCGCCGATCATCGGTAACCGAGGACTCACGAAAGCGGGGCCGACGATGTAATGGAACGCCGCAGACATGACCGCAGAGATCGCCAACAGCCACTGCGCTGATCGTTTCAATTTTGAGCTCCAACGATACAGCAGTTCGCGCCATACAGCAGACAACGCCGTAGACATAGCCGCGCTCCATTCATCCAATGTGATCGGCCCCGTGCCGCGCAACGCATCCGCCGTCACCTTCGCCAGCGCCATGGCTTCACTCGCGACTTCAACAGCAGCCTGATCGACGCCATCCTTGCCCGAGGCCGTCGTCGCCGCCGTCTGAGCACGACTTGTTCGAATGTTATCCAACACGTCCGCCGCGTCTTGACGGACTTTCCGTAATGCCTGCTGTGCGTACGACCGCTTTGGACCCGCACCACGACTCGGCTCAACTTTTTTACGTATCGTACCGCTCGTCAAGCCGGGAGAGTCTGCCTTGGGCTGGCGCCGAAGTCTCACCGTGCCGCTCGGTCCGTCTCCATCCTTCCCCAACACAGCCTGCCCACTATCGACAATCATCTTGGACGACCCCTCAGCAACGACCTCATCACGCTTCGCGTCATCCGCTTCCGCTCCCTCCGAGCTCGACGTGGACGCGCCGGAGCCTTCCCGCTGCTCCGCGCTCGTCGCCGACGACTCCGAGGCAGTCGCGTCCTCCCCTCGAGAACTCGTCGTCGACGACGCGTTCGACGTCGACGAATCATCGTTCACCGACGATATCGACGGAGTCAACTGCGTCGACGCCTCCTCGTTCGATCGCGCGCCCTCGTCGGCGCTCCCACCGTCGCCGCTCGCGAAAGATCCAGAGACGCTCAAACCGCCGCGTCGTCTCAGGTCGCTCGGCGCTCGCCGAACCCGACATCGCACGCCGTCCAGGCGCACGCCGCACGCAAACAAACTCCGCCGCGTCGTCGCCGCGTATCTCGGCTCGGGCGCCGCTCTCGCCGACGCGAGCGTCGACGACAACATGACTGCGCTGGAGGCCCACCCGCGCGCGTGTGCGAGCGCGAGCGCGCGCGGACGCCGACCGCGACGCCGCCGGCGCGCGCGACGGACGCGTCGCGCGTCTACTTCCCCCGCAGCCTCCGCCGAGACGTTCGAGCGCCCGTGCCGTCGCGCACCGCGCGCGTGCGACTCTGGCGTCGAACGGCTCAATCCGCACATCGTCGCGTTCGACGCCGAGCCGTCGACGACGCGAGTGAGATACTGCGAGGCGACGCTTTGGACCGCCGAACGGGATGTTGATCGCGTGAGACGTCGAAGTCGGTCGTCATGCGTCCCGAAGACGACGCGCTCGTCGAGGATGTCGACACGCGGCGAGCAGTTGAGGTGGTGAAGGCGAAGATGAAAGTGATCGACGACGGCGTTGAGAAGGCGCGCGCGCTCAAACGCATGGCGGAGGAGACGCGCGCATGCGTCGAGGAGCTCTCGTCGATGTTCGCGAGACGGAGGGACGATCCGGAGACGGCTGGGTTGTCGGAGCTCGAAAAGTTGTTACGAGACGCGCGAGAGGCGTCTGAGCCGGGCGCGCGAGCGACGCGAGCCATCGAGACGTTGGAGGGCGATAAGACGAAATTGTTCGCGACGTGGGAGACGTTGACGACGCTGGACGTGGATCTGTGCGCGATTCGCGCGGCGTTGGCGAGGGTGGGACACAGGAAACGAGGCGTCTTCGACGACGAAGAGTTTGAGAGGGTTGACGCCGCATGGATGACGTTTGAGGCGATCATGTGGAACAGCGTACGACAGAGTATATTAGCGGGAGAGCAGGGTTCCCAAGATTTAGTCAGAGCCGTGCGCGTCATCGTGGAACAAGAGGTGCTCGACGAAGAATTCGAGCGCGACGCGGCGGCTTTCGAGCCGGAAATAGACGTGGTGACCAATAAAGTCATCAACGTAGCACCGCCCGAACCGAAGCGATGGAAGACAAAAGTATTTGCAGAGCTATCGAGCGCCGTCGAGGCGCGATTGGCGCTCATCGCCGAAGGTTTCACGGGATTAGATGAGAAGGAGAGTATAGAGCACGTTCTCAGCGCTCTCGACGAAAGTTTGGTTTCGTTGGCTAACATTTACGATTACACCATTCCAGCGTTTCCACCAGAGTGGCGAGTGTTCGACGTCGTCGTTGCGCCGACGTTTCACGCGGGTATATGTGATTTGCTCGTTCGCCTGAGCTCGAGCGAGAGTACTTCAAACGGAGACATGGTGGCGACTGTGAAATGGTCTGAGCACTATTTCAACGCCATTCAGTCTCTAGGATTAGATATAGAAACGACGGACGACGCTGAGCAGAATGACAGCGAAACTCTTGAGACTGTCGATGAAATGGAGACACCGCCCTTGCCGTTCCCGGTGGGTTTATCCACAGTCATAGAGACGTACTGCGACAGACTGAGAGGTACCGTATCGAATTGGATGCATAACCTGTGCCGAATCGCTGTCTCCAGGCCACCGAAAGAGGACGGCTCGGGGAAGATTTGGACGCCCAGCGATATGGAATTCTTTCGTCTCGTCGCTGATCAAATGGTGATTGCCATCAACACGCGCTCGAGCGTGTTCGTGCGTCAGTGCGGCGGCGTCGCCGCCGAGATGATAGATGATTACGCAAGCGCGCTCGCGGAGAGACTCGGATTGTCCGTCATCGCGTCACCGGCGAGACCTCACTCACGCTCTGGCCGCGAGATGATGTCGTACGACACTCCCCGGGTCCCGTTCGAGACGCTCGTCGCAGGCGTGAACGACACGCGACGATGTCAAAACTTTGCTCTACAGACGCAAAAGACTGTTCTCGACGCACTCGGCGGCAAGGATGAGGTTCTGGCGCGCAAGTTTGAGGTTGCCGCACAATCTTTCGGCAAGGTACACGCCGACGCACGGGTGATGATTTCACATCGAGTGTTCGAGGACCCCGGCTTGGCGGCGGTGTTTAAGACGTTTTACATGCCCAGCGCGGACGGACAGTGGGCCCAGGGCGAATCGATGATCACCTTGTTGGCGACGGTCGAAGATTACCTGGACGATATCGAGAGTTGGTTAGCCGCGGACGTGTCCGGTTCGGTCACGGAGACGCTCTTTGAACACTTGATCGAACTCCTCTTTGACGTCTTCACCAAGCACCTCTCCGCCGTCGCGCCGCACACGGCGTCTCGTCTCGAGGCGGACGAAAACGCCCTCTTGGAGTCCATGACCATTCGTATGGGCGAAAACAAAGCTCTCGGTCGAATCTCCAGGCTTAGAAACCTCCGAGCCCTCGTCGCCGCCGCCGACTCCGACGCCTTCGTCCGCGAATACAGCCTCCTTCTCGGCAACTGGCCCGAAGCCGGCCTCGACGTCGTCGCCGCCATCCTCCGCGCCCGTCGAGACATGGACAAATCCACCACCCGCGCCCTCCTCGACCGATGTCGCGACGTCTGCATCACCAAACTCGCCGCCATCAGCGGCCAACGCCCGAGCGTCGGCGTCTCCGCCTTCGCCTCGCCTCGCCTCGCCGGCCCCTCCTCGCGAGGTCACCGCCGCCTCGGTTCCGACCTCAATTTCGCCAGTTTCAACGCCCGATTCCGCGATTTCGTCTAGCCGTGCGACGTGTCACGAACGAATCGATCGCCTCACACTCCCCCTCTCACCGCGTCTCGCGTCGTCTCGCGTCGTCTCGCGTCGCGTCGCCGAACCCTCGAAAACCCACTTCTCGGTGCACTTTTTCATCAAGGGTCGATTAATCAATCAATCGTTCAATCGTTCATCGCGACGCGCCGACGTCACATTTCAGCGCCGCGTGCACCGGTGAGACTGAGATTGAACGATCGAACTCGAACGTTCGAGACTACTTTTGATTCACGCGACGAACGACGCGCGCGACGATCATGGAACGACGCGAAGGGAAGACAATGACGATGACGCGCCGCCGTCGAGGGCGAGGATTGCTCGCGGCGACGGTCGCGGCGTTGGCGCTGGCGACCGGGGTCAACGCGACGCCGACGGTGCAACCCGGTGATGTGTTGCAAATTCGTGGATCCGGAACGACGAACCCGTCCAAGTTGTTTTGGTGGGCGATGGACAAGCTCGAGGAGCGCGCGGGGTCGCCGGTGCGCATGACGTATCGCTCCGTCGGGTCCGGTACCGGTCAGAAAGATTGGGCCGATTACAACAC
>Ga0181577_10000027_pt1 | contig 95812 bp, 89 predicted proteins | sample 101ome_21_FD_132468 | JGI IMG/M metagenome (GOLD analysis project Ga0181577, IMG submission 132468) | Coastal salt marsh microbial communities from the Groves Creek Marsh, Skidaway Island, Georgia - 101413BT metaG (megahit assembly) | ecosystem: Environmental > Aquatic > Marine > Intertidal...
AACCTAGACGGCGGCTACACCACCTGGCGCAGCGGAATGGACGCCCGCGAGCGCGCCGCACAAAAGTAGATCAAAAAGAAATAGGGGCCCGAATGGGCCCCTATTTTCTTATTCTCAGTACTGTTCGGTTATCGACACAGACTGAAGCAGATCGGCTGAAATCTTGCCGCGAAGCTGGTCCAGCAGCTCGGCATCGATCGGAGAGTCGACCGTAATCACGCTCAGCGCCTTGCCGCCCTTTTGCTGCCTGGCAATGGTCATTGCCGCGATGTTGATGCCTGCCTCGGCCAGCACCGAGCCGTAGATAGCAACGATTCCCGGTTGGTCTTGGTAAACCATGACCACCATGTGCTCTGCCATCGAAAGCTCAACGTCATAGCCGTTTATCGAGACGATCTTCTGCTGATGCTTCGGGCCGATTACAGTGCCGCCGACTGAGACGACGCTGCCATCGGAGAGCACCGCCTTCATTGTCGTCACGTTGCGGTATTCCTCGGAAGCCGTCTCCTGGGTGAGCCTGACCTCCACGCCGCGCTGCTCGGCCATCAGCGGCGCATTTACGTAGGAAACCTGCTCTGTAACCATCGTCTGGAAAAGGCCCTTGAGGGCTGCCAGCTTCAAGACCGTGACATCGTGAGCGGCAATCTCTCCCCTAGCCTCGAACTCAACCGAAACAATAGAGGTGTGTGCCAGACCGGCGATGATCTGACCGAGCTTCTCGGCCAGTGGGATTCCTGGCTTGACCGATGGGTCAATCACTCCCCCGGCAACATTCACTGCATCCGGAACCAAATCGCCGGCCAGCGCGAGGCGCACCGAACGGGCAACCGAAACCCCGGCCTTCTCCTGGGCCTCATCGGTTGAGGCGCCAAGGTGTGGAGTGACCAAAATGTTTTGAAGCCCCAGAAGCGGCGATTCCTTTGGTGGCTCAGTAACGAACACGTCAAGTCCTGCTCCCGCAATCTTGTTGCTGGAAAGCGCTACGTAGAGCGCATCCTCGTCAATAATTCCGCCGCGCGAGCAGTTGACGATGCGCAGGTTTGGCTTCGCCAGAGCGAACTGCTCCGTCGAGATCATTCCGGTGGTCTCAGGGGTCTTTGGAATATGGATGGTGATGAAGTCGCTGCGCTTCATCAGTTCGTCAATCTCGACCAGCTCAACACCGATTTGCTCTGCGCGAGCCTGGGTAACGTAGGGATCAAACCCGATCAGCTTCACATCAAAACCTGCAAGACGCTGGGCAACCAGGGTGCCGATGCGACCAAGGCCGATAATTCCGACTGTCTTTTCATATAGCTCAGCACCGGTGAACTGGCTGCGCTTCCACTCGCCAGCCTTCAGCGAGGCATTCGCATCCGGGATGTGACGGGCCAGGCCCAGAATCTGAGAGATTGCCAGCTCGGCGGCCGACACCACGTTCGAGGTCGGCGCGTTCACTACCATGACGCCGGCATTCGTCGCGGCCTTGATGTCAACGTTGTCCAGCCCAACACCGGCACGGGCTATCACCTTTAGCCGGGGAGCGGCAGCGATTGCCTCTTCGTCCATCTTGGTGGCAGAGCGGATAAGAACGGCGTTGGCATCGGCCAGGGCAGGCAGTAGCTTTGAGCGGTCAGCGCCATCGACGTTGCGAATCTCAAAGTCGGGGCCGAGGGCCTCCAGCGTCGCTGGCGAGAGCTCCTCGGCAATTAGAACGATTGGTTTAGACAATGGCTGACCTAACGAAATCTTCGGTGATGGGATTTCGTTAAGTCTAGCGAGATTTTTCTAGCGGGCGCAGGTGCAGATCTGAGCCTCTGGCACGCCGGCCAGCGCCTCGTCAATGTGTTGTCCGCAGCCCTGCCAAGTTACCTTGCCGCATGAAGAACAAATTGCCTGTGAGCACATAGTGAATTCCTTTTCAATAGCTTGAATTAGCCTAAGCCTACTAATACCCCTAGGGGTATTGCAACTCAGTAAAGAGAAAAGCCCCGGGCTTGCGCCCGGGGCCTAAATCTCGGCGACTAGCGAGCGGCCTGGCCCTCTTGGTAGTCGTCGTCCTGCTTGATCCAGCTGAACAGCTTGCGCAGCTCGCGGCCGGTGGCCTCGATTGGGTGAGCCTCACCCTTTGCGCGCAGCTCCTTGAACTCTGGAGCGCCAGCGTCCTGGTCGTCAATGAAGCGCTTCGCGAAGGCACCGGTCTGGATGTCGGTCAGAACATCCTTCATGTGGTCCTTAACCGAAGGGTCAATGACGCGAGGTCCGGAGACGTAGTCTCCGTACTCGGCGGTGTCGGATACGCTCCAGCGCTGCTTGGCAATGCCACCCTCGTACATCAGGTCAACAATCAGCTTCAGCTCGTGCAGCACCTCGAAGTAGGCGATTTCTGGCTGGTAGCCAGCCTCAACCAGGGTCTCGAAGCCGTACATGACCAGCTGCGATGCTCCACCACAGAGCACAGCCTGCTCACCGAACAGATCGGTCTCGGTCTCCTCGGTGAAGGTGGTCTTGATGGTTCCGGCACGGGTGCCACCGATTGCCTTGGAGTAGGAAAGGCCAAGCTCGAATGCGTTTCCGCTGGCATCCTGCTCGACGGCGATTAGGTTTGGCACACCCTTGCCCGCTACATACTCGCGGCGAACCAGGTGACCAGGCCCCTTAGGTGCGACTAGGAATACGTCAACGTCTGCCGGCGGGTTGATGTAGCCGAAGCGGATCGCGAAGCCGTGTCCGAAGACTAGGGCGTCGCCAGCCTCAAGGTTCGGCTCAATGTCGTTGGTGTATAGGTCACGCTGCTTTGGGTCTGGCGCTAGCACAACGATCACGTTGGCCCACTTCACTGCCTCGCCCGGGGTTAGGACCTTCAGGCCCTGCTCCTCGGCCTTGGCCTTGGATTTTGAGCCCTCAGGAAGGCCTACAACGACGTCAACGCCGGAGTCCTTTAGGTTTAGCGAGTGAGCGTGCCCCTGGGAACCAAAGCCCAGTACTGCCACCTTGCGACCCTGAATGATTGATAGGTCCGCGTCCTTGTCGTAGAAGATTTCTGCCACTGTTTTTTCTTTCTCCTTGATTGTTGGAAAGCCCTTATTTGAGAACCTTCTCGCTCATGGACTTAGATCCACGAGAAATTGCGATTGAACCGGATTGGACCAGCTCTTTGATGCCGAATGGCTCCAAAACCTTGATGAATGCGTTGCACTTGGCGGAATCACCGGTCACCTCAATGACCACCGAATCGCTAACCACGTCGACAACGCGAGCGCGGAACAGGGTTACCGCCTCCAGGACCTGCGAGCGGGTGCTGACATCGGTGCGCACCTTGATCAGCATGTGATCCCTGGTTACAGCAGCCTCGTCCTCTAGCTCCACGATCTTCAAAACGTTGATCAGCTTGTTCAGCTGCTTGGTCACCTGCTCCAGCGGCTGGCCATCGAGGTTCACCACAACCGTAATCCTGGAGATGCCCTCAACCTCGGTGGTGCCAACGGCCAGTGACTGGATGTTGAATCCGCGACGGGCAAACAGTGCTGCAACGCGGGTCAGGATTCCAGGCTTGTCTTCTACAAGCAGTGAAAGTACGTGCTGGCTCATCTTTACTCCTCACCATCCCAAACCGGGGCGGCGTCGCGGGCATACTGAACCGCGTCGTTCGAGATGCCAGCCGGAACCATTGGCCAAACCATGGCATCGCGGCCGACGATGAAATCGATAACCACCGGACGATCATTGGTTTCCATTGCCAACTTGATTGCCGGCTCGATTTCCTCTTCCTTCTCCACCCGAATTGCCAAGCAGCCATACGACTCGGCAAGCTTGACAAAGTCCGGCACCATCATGGTGTCGGTCCCGGTGTGCAGGTCGGTGTTGGAGTAGCGCTCGTTGTAGAACAGGGTCTGCCACTGGCGCACCATGCCCAGCGAAGAGTTATTGATAATCGCAACCTTGATTGGAATCTGGTTGATAGTGCAGGTTGCCAGCTCCTGGTTGGTCATCTGGAAGCAGCCATCGCCGTCGACTGCCCAGACCAGCGAATCGGGCATTGCAACCTTGGCGCCCATGGCAGCGGGAACGGAGTAGCCCATTGTTCCTGCGCCACCGGAGTTCAACCAGGTGTTTGGCTTTTCATACTTGATGAACTGTGCCGACCACATCTGGTGCTGGCCAACGCCGGCAGCAAAGATCGCATCGGGTCCTGAGAGTTCGCCTAGCTTCTCGATAACGTGCTGCGGGGAGAGCTTTCCGTCATCCACGGGCGCGTAGCCGAGCGGGTAGCGCTCGAGTAGGCCGTTGAGGTAAGTCCACCAGTCATCTATGTCGTACTTCTTGCCACCAAGCTGCTTCTTCAGCTCAGCGGTCAACATCGAAATGACCACCTTGGCATCGCCCACGATTGGAACATCGGCGTGACGAATCTTGCCAATTTCGGCGGGGTCGATGTCCACATGGATCACCTTCGCACCGCGCGCAAAGCTCTTCACATCACCGGTAACTCGGTCGTCAAAGCGAGCACCGAGCGTGATGAGTAGATCTGCCTTTTGCAGGCCGGTGACGGCCGGCACAGTGCCGTGCATGCCTGGCATGCCCAGGTGCTGCTGGTGTGAGTCTGGGAATGCGCCGCGAGCCATCAAGGTAGTAGTGACTGGCGCACCGGTTAGTTCGGCAAGCTCCAGCAGCTCTTTGTTAGCGCCCGCGCGAATGACTCCACCGCCGACGTAGAGGATCGGCTTCTTGGACTGCAGAATCAGCTCTGCTGCCGCCTGGACCTGCTTACCGTGCGGATCGGTGACCGGCTTGTAGCCGGGGACCAGGTCCTCCTTTGGAGGCCAGGAGAATTCAAACTTCGCGTTCTGGGCATCCTTGGCAACGTCAACCAGAACGGGCCCTGGTCTGCCGGTGCCGGCAATGTTGTATGCCGCCATCATCACCGCGGGAATGTCCTCTGCCTTGGTTACCAAAAAGCTGTGCTTGGTAATCGGCATTGTGATTCCGACGATGTCCGCCTCTTGGAATGCATCGGTGCCGATGGCGAAAGAGTTCACCTGACCGGTGATCGCAAGCATTGGCACCGAGTCCATGTGAGCGTCGGCAATTGCTGTAACGAGGTTGGTTGCTCCCGGGCCACTGGTGGCGATACAAACGCCGACGCGGCCGCTGGCCGCAGCGTAGCCCTCGGCTGCGTGTCCTGCGCCCTGTTCGTGACGAACCAGCACGTGACGGATCTTGCCGGAGTCCATCAGTGGGTCATAGGTGGGAAGGATTGCCCCTCCAGGCAGGCCAAACACGGTGTCTACACCAAGCATCTCCAACGAGCGGATGATTGCTTGAGCACCGGTTAGGGTCTCGGTCATTTGATCTCCAAAAACTAGTTAGCCACAGTAGGCGCCCTCGGATGCCGAGTGCACCAACTTGGTGAATTTTCCTAGAACACCACGCGTGTAGCGCGGGGGCAGAGGCTGCCACTGCTGCTTCCTCGCAGCCAGCTCCGCCTCGTCGACCAGTAAGTCAAGAGATCGAGCTGCAACGTCGACTCGAATCAAGTCTCCATCGCGAACCAATGCAATTGGGCCGCCTTCGGTGGCCTCAGGTGCGATGTGGCCGATACACAGGCCGGTTGTGCCGCCCGAGAATCTGCCGTCCGTCAATAGTAGGACATCTTTGCCCAATCCCGCACCCTTAATCGCTCCGGTGATCGCGAGCATCTCGCGCATGCCCGGACCGCCCTTTGGTCCCTCGTAGCGAATTACGACCACATCGCCGGCCTTGATCTCACCCTTGGACAGCGCCTCCATGGCAGCCGCCTCACGCTCGAACACTCGAGCAGGACCCTCAAACTTTTCCAAATCGAAGCCCGCGGTCTTCACCACCGCTCCATCCTCGGCGAGGGTTCCCTTGAGAATGGCGATGCCACCATTTTGGTGAATCGGGTCATTCATCGCGCGGATGATCTTGCCATCTGGGTCTGGTGGATTGATGTCAGCTAGGTTCTCTGCAACCGTCTTTCCGGTGACGGTTAGCGCGTCACCGTGAATCAGACCCGCATCGAGCAAAGCCTTCATCAGCACTGGCACACCGCCGACTCGGTCAACATCGTTCATTACGAACTGTCCGAACGGCTTCAGGTCTCCCAGGTGTGGCACCTTGTCGTTGATTCGGTTGAAGTCATCCAGGGTCAGATCAACCTCGGCCTCGCGCGCGATTGCGAGCAGGTGAAGCACCGCGTTGGTCGAACCGCCAAAGGCCATAGTCACGGCAATTGCGTTTTCAAAGGCCTTCTTGGTCAGAATCTGACGAGCGGTAATACCCTTTTCAATCAGGTTCACGACTGCCTCACCGGAGCGGTGAGCCCAGGCATCGCGACGACGGTCGGCCGATGGTGGGGCCGCCGAACCGGGCAGCGAAAGGCCGATTGCCTCTCCGATTGAAGCCATGGTGTTAGCGGTGTACATGCCGCCACAGGCACCCTCGCCCGGGCAGATGGCGCGCTCGATGCGGTCCACGTCTTCCTGGCTCATCTTGCCCGCCTTGCAGGCGCCAACTGCCTCGAAGGCATCAATGATTGTCACCTGCTTTTCGGTGCCATCGGAAAGCTTCACCCAACCCGGCGCAATTGAGCCGGCATAGAGGAAGACTGCGGAAACATCCAGGCGAGCAGCGGCCATCATCATGCCCGGCAGTGACTTATCGCAACCTGCGAGCAGCACCGCGCCATCTAGGCGCTCCGCTTCCATGACAGTCTCTACCGAGTCGGCAATCACCTCGCGTGAGACCAGGGAGAAGTGCATTCCCTCGTGGCCCATAGAGATTCCATCGGAGACCGAAATGGTTCCGAATTCCAACGGGTAGCCGCCGGCGGCGTGCACGCCCTGTTTCGATGCATCGGCAAGGCGATCAAGCGAGAGATTGCAGGGGGTGACCTCGTTCCAAGAGGAGGCGACGCCGATTTGCGGCTTTTGCCAATCGTCGTCACCCATACCCACGGCGCGCAGCATGCCTCTGGCGGCAGCGCGCTCGATTCCATCTGTTACAACGTGACTTCTAGGCTTCATAGGGCTTGGCATGGTCCAATCATACTTTCCAAAGCTAGTAACCTGAGACTGTGGACAGTCAAGACACCACCAAGGTCCCCACGGGGCTAAACCTTTACTCCCTCGCCGCGCATCGGGCAGCCCGCGAGGTTATTTATAGCTACTCGACTTCTTTCGGTCTCGCCACGAGATTGCTCGCCAAACAGCATCGGCCGCACGTGGAGAACATCTACGCCATGGTGCGCGTTGCGGACGAGATTGTCGACGGCTCCGCAGCCCAAGCTCAGCAGCACGAATCAAAGGTAAATCCAGCTGCGATGCTGGACCAATTCGAGCAGGAAACCTACCGAGCCATGGAGCTTGGCTACTCGACCAATTTGATCTTGCACGCATTCGGCCAAACCGCTCGTTGGGCCGGTATTGGCAAGGACATCGTTGAGCCATTCTTCTACTCGATGCGCCAAGATCTGACCGAGCAGGAGCACGACCAGAAATCCTTCGAAACCTATGTTTACGGCTCCGCCGAGGTTGTCGGCCTGATGTGTCTGGCAGTTTTTGTCAAAGACCAGGACTACACCGAGGAACAAAAAGTTCAGCTCGTCGAGGGCGCCAGGGCACTGGGCAGCGCCTTCCAGAAAGTGAACTTCCTGCGCGATCTGGCAGCGGATTTCAAACGATTGGGCCGAAGCTACTTCCCGGGAGTTTCCGTCGAGAGTTTCGACGAGAGCACCAAGGAGCGCCTTGTTGCCGACATTGAGGCTGACCTCGCGGCAAGCAGCCAAACCCTGCCGCTTTTGCCTCAAGGCGCCAGGCGAGCGGTAACCGCAGCCCAGATGCTGTTCCAAGCCCTAAATTCTGAAATTAAAAAAACTCCGGCCGCTGAGATGATTTCTCGCCGCATATCGGTTGGAACCATCAAGAAAATCGGCATCTTGATCAAAGCCGTGTTTGGAGCAAAACCTTGACGAGTAAGAGCGCCGTTGTAATTGGAGGCGGAATCGCCGGCCTTGCCACCGCTGGACTGCTAGCAAAATCCGGCATGAGCGTGAAGCTATTCGAATCGCGCGACTCGCTGGGTGGCCGCGGCTACCTTTGGGAGAAAGACGGATTCCGTTTCGACATGGGTCCCAGCTGGTATCTCATGCCGGATGCCTTCGAGCAGTGGTTCAAGCTCATGGGAACTACCGCAGCCGAGCAACTTGATTTGGTGCGGCTCTCCCCCGCGTATCAGACTCGCAACGAAGGTCTAGGCGATCGCATCCCGATGCCGGAGGATCTCGAGGGCATCAAGCAGATGTTTGAGGAGATTGAGCCCGGAGCGGCCGTGGCGCTGCAGCGTTATCTTGACAGTGCGGAGGAGGCCTACGAGCTTTCCATCAAGCACTTCTTGTACACCAATTTCCAAGACCTACGCTCCTTCACCAACCCCCAGGTGCTGTCGCGACTGGGTCGCTTCCTAAAACTCTTGACAACCTCGCTCTACGACTTCTCGGGGAAGTACGTCAAGGACGAGCGGCTGAAGAAGATGCTGAACTTCCCGGCCGTATTCCTAGGCGCATCGCCCTATGACACCCCGAGCATGTATCACCTAATGACCCACGTCGACATGAACCAGGGTGTCTTCTACCCTCAGGGTGGCATGCACACAATCTTTCAGTCGATCGCTCGCCTCGCCCAGGAGGCTGGGGTCGAAATCCACACCTCGTCACCCGTTAGCAAGATCCTGGCCGAGAACGGCAAGGCGGTTGGCGTGTTAGTTGGCCAAAGCGAGATTCACGCCGATGTGGTCGTTGCTACAGCAGACCTGCAGCACGTTGAGACCAAGCTGCTGGACCGGGAAAACCAGACCTACCCGCAGTCCTGGTGGGACAAGAAGGTGCCTGGCCCGTCAGCTTTGCTGCTCTATCTAGGAGTGAAAGGAAAGATCGACGAGCTCGATCACCACACGCTGCTGTATACCGCAGACTGGAAGAACAACTTTGCCGAGGTGTTCCACAAGGCCGATGGCAAGCGTAAGGTCCCGCAGCCGGCTTCGCTATACATCTGCAACCCCTCCAAGACAGATCCAAGCGTTGCCCCCGAGGACCACGAGAACATCTTTGTGCTGGTGCCAACCGCTGCCGACCCCAGCATCGGTAAGGGTGGCATCGACGGCGACGGCGACCCCGAACTGGAGGCGGAGGCCGACCGCATCATCGAACAGATTGCATCTTGGTGCAACATCCCCGATCTCAAAGATCGAATTGTCGTGCGCAGAACCGTTGGGCCGCAGGACTTTGTAGACGAGTTCAATGCCTGGAGCGGAACCGCGCTGGGAATGGCACACACCCTGTTCCAAAGCGCATTCTTCCGCCCCAAAAATAAGTCGAAGAAGCTCGAGAATCTCTACTACGCGGGTCAGAACACTCTCCCCGGAATTGGTCTTCCGATGTGTCTGATCGGTGCCGAGCTGGTTTACAAGCACCTGACCGAGGACCGCTCCAGCGGACCAATTACCAAGGAGCTTTCACCAGTGAGCAATTGGAAGGGCCTGAAGTAGCGGTGACGGCACTCAGCTTTCTTTACCTGGCGGCGCTTCTGGTATCGATTGCTGGCTTGGTTGCCATCGACCACAAGAAGAAGCTCGCTCTGTTTGTCAGCCCACTGCCGACGCTGATATCGGTAGCGGTTGCCGTGATGGTTTTTCTGGCCTGGGACATAGCCGGGATATCGCTTGGGATTTTCTTCCGCGGACCTGCCCTGCACCTCTCCGGCATCCTGTTGGCTCCCGAGCTTCCACTGGAAGAGCTGTTCTTCTTGATTTTGCTCAGCTATAACACCCTGCTCGCCTATCAGCTGTTTGCGAGGCGAGGCAGATGAGCTATCCGATACTGACACTGATTGTGCTTGGCTTATTCGCCATTTACGCGGTTGTAATGCGCAAGTACCTACCTCGCCCGCCGCTGCTCAGAGCGGCCGGGGTGATGCTGTTTCTTACCTTGGTATTCGATAACGTCATCATCGCCACATCGATCGTGGATTATGACCCGTCAAAAATCCTTGGCGTCCGGTTGGGGGTGGCCCCGATTGAGGACTTTGCATACACCCTGGTCGCGCTTATCCTCGTGCCCTCTTTATTCAACTGGCTGAGGACAAAGCTGTGAGCACGCTGAAGCGACTACTGCTTTCGTCCAGGCCACTGTCTTGGGTCAACACCGCCTTTCCGTTTGCCGCGGCCTATTTTTTCGCAGGGGGCAATGTCAATGCCGGAGCGGTCTGGATCGCCCTGTTTTTCCTGGTTCCATACAACCTGCTGATGTATGGGGTGAACGACGTTTTCGACTACGAAAGCGATTTGCGTAATCCGCGCAAGGGCGGTGTGGAGGGCGCCCTACTGCCCCCGGCCATGCACCGGCCAATGCTCATCTGGGCTTTTTCCCTGGCTCTTCCGCCAGCGGCAGTCATATTGATATTCGTGAGCGACAACTTTGCTGCGAGCGCCGTATTCCTGCTCGTGATGTTTGCAGTTATTACCTACTCCATCAAGGGGCTCAGATTCAAAGAGTTGCCGTTCATTGACTCCGTCACCAGCAGCATCCACTTTGTTGGACCCATGCTCTTTGGGCTACTGCTTGCCTCAACGCAACTGAGCCTGAACCTGATGCTTGCGACCATCGCCATGTTCCTTTGGGGTGCGGCCAGCCATGCCTTTGGTGCGGTGCAAGATGTGCGCGCAGACCGCGAGGCCGGCATCAACTCAATCGCCACGGCCTTAGGGGCTGGCGCAACCATCAGAATTGCGGCAGGGCTGTATTTGGCCGCTGGCGTGCTGCTGCTGTACATGCCCGGACGGTTTGCTTTCGCGGCCCTAGCGGTCATTCCCTATCTCTGGGTGAGCGTGAGGGAGTGGAATATCTCCGACGAGAATTGCGAACGCGCCCATCGCGGGTGGCGCCTGTTCTTGCTGATGAACTTCATAGCCGGCGCCTTCATTACATCGTTACTGATCGGCCCGCTCTAGTTGCCACGTTATCTGGTGCTGTGAGCTGAACCGATCGGCACAGCGGCGGCAGCTGGTTGGCCGAGAGGGCTTGCGCATCCTTATGTGCTGGTGACCTGCGGGACAGTGACCGACATAGCGATTTGTTCCCTGCGACATCGCGGCCCAGTCCACCTTTTGAAACCGGTATCCTATCCGCTTTGCCTCGTCTCTCCAGATCTTGCCGTGCCCCGCTTTTTGGCCGGCCAGTGCGTGGGCGATTTCGTGCAGCAGGACCTGCTCGATTTCATCAACTGGCAGGTTCTTGACAAGGTGTTTGCTGATCGTGATTCTGCGATTGCTGAAATCGCATTGACCCGCTCTGCGCACCGCTCTGTCGAAACCAAAGGAGTAGTTGATCAGCCCGTGCTGCTGGAAAAGCCGGTGAGCCAAATCGATTACCTGGGCGCTCATGCCAAAAACACTAGTGCGAAGGCGGTATCTTTTTAGCCAATGACCAAAAGAGAAAAGCCCTGGGGCTACACCGGTGGCGATGGCCAAGCCATCGAGCGCGAGTTGCGCCCGGAAACCCAGGCAATCCGCGGTGCGCTGACTCGCACCAGCTTCCAAGAAACATCAGAGGCGCTGTTTCTGAATTCTGGCTTTACCTACGACAGTGCCGAGGACGCCGCAGCGAGCTTTGCCGAGCAGCAGGAGCACCACCTCTACAGCCGCTTTTCAAACCCTACGGTCAAGATGCTCGAGGACCGACTGGCCATATTGGAAGGTGGCGAGGCCGCGATTGCCTTCGCCTCCGGCATGGCGGCAATGTTCTCTGCAGTCGCCTCGGGCCTGAAGGCTGGCGATCGGGTTGTGGCATCACCTGGAATGTTTTCTTCCTGCTACGTCGTCCTTACCGAGATTCTGCCGCGCTGGGGCGTCGAAGTTGTCGTCTGCGAAGGCAACGATGCCGATGATTGGCGCGCAGCGCTAACAAAAAAGACCGAACTGGTTTTTCTAGAAAGCCCGAGCAACCCAATGCTCGACATTGTCGATCTGGAACTGGTCTGCAGCCTCGCCAAAGAAAGTGACGCAAAGGTAATCGTTGACAACGTGATGGCTTCCCCATTGGCGCAGCGCCCGCTTGATTTGGGGGCTGACCTGGTTATGTATTCGGCAACCAAGCACCTAGATGGTCAGGGCCGCGTGTTGGGAGGGGCAATCATCGGCTCGGCGGATTTCATTTCCAACTCTCTGCGTCCGTTTGCCCGTCACACCGGACCAGCACTAAGCCCATTCAACGCCTGGGTGCTGTTGAAGTCTCTCGAAACGCTGCCGATGCGAGTTGAGAAAATGAATCAAAACGCCCTGGAGTTGGCCCAACACCTGGAGTCACTGTCTGTTTCCACTAGGTACCCGTTTTTGCCATCTCACCCAAAGCACGCACTGGCCGCGAAGCAGATGATCTCGGGCGGCTCGACGGTCTGCATTGACCTTGGTTCGAAGACAAAGGCCTTTGACTTCTTGAACGCGCTCCAGGTAATCGACATCTCAAACAATCTCGGCGACGCCAGAAGCCTCGCAACGCATCCGGCTACAACCACTCACGCTCGCCTGGATGAGGCCGTGCGGGAAAAGATGGGGATCACCGAGGGCACGCTCCGACTCTCGGTTGGCCTGGAGCACATCGAGGATCTCAAAAAGGATGTGGAACTAGCCCTCTAGGACTTTTGCCATCCTGGTTACCGCTTCGCGCAGCCTCGCCTCGCTGGTTGCGATGTTGAAACGCACAAACTCGTCATAGTCTCCCCGGGGCGAGTGATCCGCACCTGGCACCAGCGACACCTTGCCCTCGCTGAGAATCTTCGCGGCAGGGTGCTCTATCTGATAGGCCGAAAGATCTATCCAGGCGAGGTAGGTGGCATCCATCTGGAACATCTTTGCCCTTGGGAGCTTTTGCGCGACCTCTTCCCGGAGAAGTGCCAGACGGTCTTCGATTGTGGCCACGGTCTGAGTTAGCCATGCCTGGCCCTCGCTGAAGGCACTAACCATCGAGAAGGCGCCCAACAGCGACGCCCGGTAATTCATTGCGTCGGGGAGTCGGCTCAGCTGCTGGCGCACCGAATCGGACTGAGTGATAGAAAATCCGGCCTTTAGTCCTGCAGTGTTCCAGCTCTTGGAGCTCGAGGTAATCACGACTCCGGTATTCCGCGCCGCCTCACTTACTGAGAAAAATGGGGTGAAGGGCACCCAGGATAGCGGCGCGTGAATCTCGTCGGATATGACCAGCACGCCGTGCTTCTCCGCCAAGGCTGCGACTGCTTCAAGTTCCGACTTAGTGTGCACCGTTCCTACCGGGTTCTGCGGCGAGCAAAGCATGTAAATCTTGACTCCGGCCTCGAAGCCGCGCTCAATGGCAACCAAATCGAGCTGCCAGCGATCTCCAATGAGCTCAAGCGGGGCATCGTAGGGCTGAAGGCCAACCACTGCACTCCACTTATAGAAAGCTGAGTAGACCGGGGAGTTCACCATGACCTGCTCCCCCGGCGAGCCAACTGCGCGGAGTATTTCTACCGCTGCCACACCAACATCCGTTGCGAGCTTTATCCCGCCGGGCAGCACATCCCAGTCCCAGGCCGATTTCGCAAAGCCTGAAAATGCTGGCTCGAGCTCGGGCAGCGGGCCCAGGTAGCCAAGATCCGAGTTCTGCACCATCCGCTGCAGGGTTTCCAAGATCGGCTGCGCCACATCGAAGTCCATCTCGGCGACATGCATCGGGAGCACATCTTCGGGGAACCTGCGCCACTTAGACGAGGAGCGATTGGCAAAGTTGTTTAGCGCATCTGGATTAGCCATTCTTCGATTATCCCACCGCTTAGAACTGGTAGGTCAAAAGCAAAAGCGCGATCGAGAGCATGACAGCAGCTATGAACCCGTCGAGCACCCGCCAGAAAGATTCTCGCTTCACATAGCGACCGAGCCAATTGGCGCCAAAGCCAAGCAAGACAAACCAGATGAATGAGCCAGCGATCGCGCCCAGGGCAAACAACCAGCGGTCCGTGAATTGATTGGCAATCGAGCCCAGCAGGAGCACCGTGTCGATGTATACGTGCGGGTTTAGGTAGGTAAGAGCAAGGGCGGTTACCGCGGTTGCGCGCAGCGAGTCCCCCGACTGCTCTGATTCGGCGAGCGCCGATGGCCTCAAAGCGCGTCTGGCCGCTGAGTAGGCAAACCAGATGAGGTATGCAGCACCGCCGAAGCGGAAGAGCTCAATCAACCATGGCAGCGAAGAGATTGCCGCTCCCAGGCCCAAGATCCCCAGTGCAATCAACAGCGCGTCGGAAAACGCGCAAATCAGGACAACGGCCAACACATGCTGCCGCCTCAAGCCCTGACGCAACACGAATGCGTTTTGGGCGCCGATGGCGATAATCAGGGACAAGCCGGAAACTAGTCCAGCAGAGATTGCAAGCATCGGACCCCTGATTCACCGTGGCCGCGGAATAGTTCGCGGCCGCATCAGTTTAATCTGAGCATGAGATTTGAAACTGGAACCAAAGCACCGCAATTCACCCTCAAGAACCAGGATGAGAAGGGCATCAGCCTTAGCGACTACGCGGGTAAGAACGTGATCCTCTATTTCTACCCCGCAGCATCGACCCCCGGCTGCACAACTCAGGCCTGCGATTTTCGAGACAACATCAATTCGCTGAAATCAGCCGGCTACGAGGTGCTAGGGGTTTCCCCTGACGCCCCAGCGAAGCTGCTGAAGTTCAAGGAGAAGGAAGGTCTGAATTTCGAGCTGTTGAGCGACCCTGATAACAAGGTGCAGGAGGCCTACGGCGCCTATGGGGAGAAGAACATGTATGGCAAGACCTACATGGGCACAATACGCTCCACATTCGCTATCAACGGGACCGGTGAGATCACCAACGCCTTCTACAACGTGAAGGCCAAGGGTCACATCGAGATGCTGCGAAAGGCACTTGGCATCTAAGCCCGAAGTGGCAGCAAAACCCCGATAGCAACGAAGATCCCTCCGAAAGAGCGGTTGAAGTTCTTACCCACGCTCCTGAGCCAGGGCTGGATGCGATCGGCAAGCTGCGCCACCAGCAGCTCGTAGCAAAACTCAATCACCACGAAGGTGATTGCCATGACCACGAACTGCACAAAGAGCGAGCGCTGTGGGTCTATGAACTGCGGCAGAAATGCCACGAAGAACAATATCCCCTTGGGGTTGCTAATCGCAGAGAACAGCCCAGCGCGATAAAGCTGCCCCGAAGATATGCTCTGCGGGGCCTGGGATCTGGAATCCGCCATCGACGGGGAGCGCCAAATCTGAACGCCCAAGAAGACTAAGTAGGCTCCACCAATCCATTTGAGAACAATCAGCACCCCTGCCGATGCAGCGAGCAGCGCTCCAATGCCAAACATAGACAGAGCAATGACGAGCGTGAAGCCGACGGAGCCACCAAGAATTGTGAAGACTGTCCTGCGAGCGCCGTAAAGCGCGCCGTGGGTGAGGGCTAGCAGGCCGTTCGGTCCAGGCGTTAGCGAAAGCCCAATTGCTGCCGCCGTATAGATGAGCCAGCTCGTAATCTCCATCTAGTACCCGAGCTCCGGATCAACTAGACCAACCAGCTCGCCACCTTCTATTCTGCGACGCACATTTTCCCTCAGCCGCTCGGCAAACAACCTGGTCACAATCGGCATGGTGTCGGCGGTGTGCGGGGTAATCAGCAAGTTTTTCACTTGCCACATCGGATGATCATCAGGCAGCGGCTCCGGGTAGGTCACATCGGATGCGCAGCCGGCGAGCTCGCCGGCCTCAAGAGCATGAACCAAATCTTCTTGCTGCACCACCTCGCCGCGGGCAACATTTACCAAGAAGGCATCTGTGCGCATCTTTTCAAACATGGCTCGGTCAAAAAGAAACTTGGTTTCCTCGGTCAACGCACAGGCCAACACGACAAATTTCGCTTTCGAAACAGCCTGCTCCAGAGCCTCAAAGCCCACAACGCGCGAATAGTCCGAATTATCAAACTCGGCCTGCGGCCGCTTTCTCACGACGGTGACCCTGGTCCGCATGGGGGCGAGCAAGTCAACTAACTGTTGGGCGATTCCTCCGCCACCGACAATCACCAGGTCTTCATCAAATAGCGAATCAGCATATTTGTTACCCCAACTGGTTGCTCGCACCCGCTCGGGAATCTTGCGACCCAGTGCCATGCAGAGCATTAGCGCATGCTCCGCAACGGGCTCTGAATAAGAGCGCTTGGCGGAGGTGAACGCAATGCCGGGGTTTTCTGCAATAACGGCGCTAAACGCGTCAACGCCTGCAAAGGGAAGCTGCACCCATTCGAGCTGGGGGTTTTCAGTCAGGGTTTGGGAAAGTAACTCCGGTGCTGCATAGTCAGTCCACACCAGCGACCGAACATTCCCGCCCAGTGGGCTCACAATGCCACCAGAGTCCGCGATCGCGGATGCGTAAGCCTCGAATTGCCTAGGCTCTAGAGCGATCAGATTATTTGCCATTAAGAATGAACCTAACTCAAGTGTCCGCTACAAGGTAGCCGCTCAGTAGAGAAAAGTAAGCACATTTTGAGTGTCGGGGAGTCCGCGTCTGGGTCTTTCAATTTGACCCAACTTGGTACACCCCCCGGGACTCGAACCCGGAACCCACTGATTAAGAGTCAGTTGCTCTGCCGATTGAGCTAGAGGTGCAACAGCGGAAAAGCCTAGCACCTCAGCGGACTAAAATGCCACGGTTAGTTTTGAACGCCTTGGGCGAACCACTATTCACTACTGCCGTAAAACCAATAGTCTGAAAGGGAGTAAATCAAGGAGCAACGATGTCGACTTCTGCCAACGAGCTAAAGCCTGGCCAGCCCGCTCCGGTTTTCACCGCACCCAACCAAGATGATGAACTGGTGCGAAGCACAGAGCTCTTTGCGAAGAACACTGTGCTGTATTTCTTCCCTTCCGCAGGCACCCCCGGATGCACCAAGGAGGCTGCCGATTTCCAGGATCATCTCGAAGAATTCACCTCTCGGGGATATCAGGTCGTGGGCATCTCACCTGACAGCGTGAGAAAACTCAAGGCATTTGAGGATGACCATGAACTTGAATTCACGCTGCTATCGGATCCCGAGGCGGCCGTGCATCGGCTCTATGGTGCACATGGCGAGAAAACGATCTTTGGGCGCCTGTACAACGGCGTGCTGCGCTCCACCGTCGTAATCGAAGACGGAAAGATTAAGGAAGCCCTCTACAACGTTCGGGCGACCGGACACATCCCAAACCTGTTGAGGATTATTTCTCAGTAGCCTCAAAAAAAGCCAGCCGCAGTTTGCCATTGAACAGAGCAATGAAGGCAGTGGCCGCAGCAATGAGCAGCGGCCAGCCAATCTGAGGCTGCGCAAACTCTCCGGAGAGCGTGGCCGTTGCAATTGCAGCCGCGATGAGCTGCAGCACCATCGCTGCGGTGTGGCTCCAGCGGCGGAATCGCAGAAGCCCAAAGACGATATTGGTTCCCCATAGAGCCGCGGCAAAGATCATCCCGGAGAGGAATATAGAGCTGGCCAGGGAGGAGCTGTCGCCCTCAATTAGCGCAAGGGTCGACCAGATTCCCAACACCCATAGCACCGCGGCCTCGATTGACACAACCGCTATCGCTATCAGCAAACGCGGGGGCCTTTTCGGTAATTGGGTATTGATTTCTTATCCTCCGTGTGAAACCATTCTGGGGTTGTCAGTAGGACTCTACCTGCAAATCAACCCGCGAATGACCTTAGGAATAACAGAACACTATGGATATGCAGTGGCTAAACCAGGCCCGATGCCTCAACGAAGATCCGGAGCTTTTCTTCCCCGTAGGAAACACAGGCCCCGCCCTTGAGCAAATCGAACAGGCCAAAACCATTTGCCGCCAATGTGATGTTTCCGCCCAGTGTCTCGAGTATGCAATTAAAGAAAACCAGGACACCGGAGTTTGGGGTGGCCTGAGCGAAGACGAGCGCCGTTCACTCAAGCGTCGCTACGCTCGCGCCCGCCGCGCCAGCTAGACCGGTAGCTCTATCGACACCCTGGTCCCGCCACGAATCGGCGAGGTCCAGTTGATTTTTCCCCTGAGCTCAGACTCAACCAGCGTACGAACAATCTGAGTTCCAAGCCCGCTCCCCACTTTGCCCTCGGGAAGCCCGACACCGTCATCGACAATGTCAATGCTGAGCGTCTTCGCATCCCGTTGGGCGCTTACCGATATTTCGCCCGATCTCTCGGCCAAGCCGTGCTCTACGGCGTTAGCCACAAGCTCCGTTAGCACCAGAGCAAGGGTTGTAGAGCGCTCGGTCGTCAGCTCGCCAAAGGTGCCCTCGAACTTGGTAGAGACTGTCGTGTGGTAGCCGTTGGCGATGTCTGGAATCAACTGCAGAATTCGATTGAAAATTTGATCGAAAGATACCGACTGATCGATGCCCTCCGAGAGTACGTCGTGAACCACCGCAATGGCCGAGACGCGACGCATAGCCTGTGATAGCGATTCCTTTACCTCGTCCGACTCGGACTGACGCGCCTGGATCCTGAGGAGCGAGGCAACCGTCTGGAGGTTGTTTTTCACCCGATGATGAATCTCCCGAATCGTGAGGTCCTTGGTGAGCAATTCGCGCTCTCGAAAGCGCAACTCGGTGACGTCCCTACACAGCACGGCCGCGGCGACTCTCTCACCAGAGTCGATGATTGGAATCGAGCGCAGAGCTACTGTGATGTCTGGAAATTCAATGTCCGAGCGCCATGCGCCCTTACCAGAGAGAATGAGCGGAAGCCCCTCGTCCAGCTGACCGCTCTCGCTGCTGATCTTCTTTACGACCTCTGAAAACAGTCGTCCCTCAAGCTCGCCGTCAAGACCACCGCGGTTGAACAGCGAGAGTGCGTTTGGCGAGGCGAACAGCACCCTCCCGCTCTGATCAAGCCGGACCAATCCGTCGGTTACACGAGGAGCGCCGCGCTTAGTGGCAGTTCCCGCTTCCTTGATCGGGAATCTTCCCTGGCTGACCATTGTCAATAGCTGGTCTGCCGTTGCGGTGAAGTTCAGCTGTAGCTTGTTCGGCACTGGAGATTCGCTGAAGTTGGTGTGTCGAGTGATGATTGCAATTGGCTCACTGGCACTGGGGTCACTAAACACCGGATACGCCGATACTCGAGAGTTCAAGCCATTTAGCTCGGAAAGCGAGTCCGGGACCACGGGAGAACGAGTCTCCCATGCCAGGTCGATACTTTTCTGCCAGTCGCTTCTGGGGCTACTGCCAGTGATGTCCCGGTAGAAAAGGGTGGCGGCTGTGGAGGGGCGCGCATGGGTGTAGGCGCGCAGCTTGGCCCGCTCCGGCACCCAAAGCACTAAATCGGAAAAAGAGGCGTCACAAATAAGCTGCCAGTCGGCGATTAGGGCCCGAATCCAGACAAGTGCTTCTTGCTTTGTTTCCTCCACGTGGGGATTCTAGCCGCTTCGATTAGCGATGATGTCTTGCGCAAGTTTGCGGATGCGCTCGCGTGCCTTGGACTTTCTGCTCTGCAGCATAAGCGGTCTTATGGTGCGCAGCTGCTCGTCAAAGCCATCGTCCGCCGGTATCAGGTGCTCGACCGATATCTGGGCGATCTCGTACAACGAGTCGACTACCTTCCGCTCCGGGTTCTTGCCCAAGGCCTGTGGCCTAACTCTGTTTGCCACCGCAGTGAAAGGTCGGCCAACTGCTCGAACGTCAAACAGGAAGCGATTAATGCCTACCGCATCAGCAGCGAAGATTGCCAACAGATGGTCCGCAAGACCGAGCAGTGAAATGCTTGCCTGGTTCCGGGCCTGGTCGAAAGTGCCACCAAGAACATTTGGATCGAGATCTGAGGCGACATCCCAAACCACATAGTCGAACTCGCCCGCCGTAAAACTTGCCAGCCAGGTGAGTGACTGCGCGTCTAACTCGGACCATCGCTCGGGGTTATTCATGCCAGGCACCAGCCAAATGGATGAGGACTCGAGCTGGACCTGCTCGCTCAGGCGAAGCAGCTCGGACCTATCCAGCCGACTTTGGCGGGCCAGGCGCAATAAGGCCGTTATGCCTGGTCCCGGTGAAACAATGCCCATCAGGGCCGCCAGCGAGGGCTGCTTGCTGTCTGCGTCGATCAGCAATACCGAATGCCCCAGATCGGACAGCTCGCTAGCGATATTCACGGCAAGAACAGATTTACCGCTTCCTGAGGATCCCCACACCACCACGTTCTGACCCGCCGTGATGGTCGACTGTTCCTGCTTGACGCCTTTCTCAGCGAGCGTGCTCATGAGACCGGGACTATGAACAGTGGCGAATCGGAGGCAATTGCCGCAATGACTTCGGTGGCCTGCTCCTGCGAGATTAGTAGCTCGAACACCGAGCTATCGGAGGCAAAGAGACCGTCTGGCTCAATCACAGCTGTCACCTGGGCGGCCGGTACCAATAGAACAGGCTGGGACTTATCCTCGACTTCTATGACCTGCCACAAGGCCGCCAGACTGCCGGGCTGGACCGCCCCGGCTGGCTGTGACTTGGGCTGAATCCGAATCGAGGTGAGGCTGGAGCTCCGATAGGGCTCAATCAATCGCTTGCTAACCAACTCCCCTTGACCCACAAAGTCGCCCAACATGCTGCCCGGCCGGATCTCGGTTACGTAATTATCAGCGATAGGACCCAGGTCTAACTCCACAGAGGTGAAATGCTCACTGGAAAGCGAAAGTCCGGGCGGCAAGTCGGTTGCAGCGACCAGGTAGCTGGGAAGGGGCCTGAACAGGCCCACCAGCAAGAAACCCAGGCCGAGCGTTCCGATTAGAGCTGGCACCAAGATTCGAACCAGCGATCGCCTTCGGAGCCTGACTACCATCGCACACCACCTCTAGAGCGTTCTGCCCCACAAGCGAGGTCCAGCTCGAGGCGAGCAAACTCCATTGCAGCTATCGGTAGCCACTCCACACCGGTCGCCGTGCCGATTCGTAGCCATGGCTCAACTACGTTTAGCAGCCAGCAGCTGTGCGATTGGCCGTTGGATAAATACCTGATACGAATTGGAACCCGCTGGGCACTCAGAAAGGCCGAAAGGCTTAGCGATTCACTCGGCGGGGGTGCGCCGCCCGAGAGCGAACTGATGACGCCGATTGGGAGGATGACCGGCGTCCCCTCTTCAGTGCCAAAAACGAAGTCGCTGCCGCAACGCATGTCGGCCAAGAAGATTGTGCTGCCCCCTGCCCGAACCTCCCACAGGCGTGAGTTTGACTGGGTAAGCGCACCATCGACCAATTCTTCTAGTTCCTCTGAAACTTCCATTGGGCAAGAAAACAACAGAATCAGATCTGCCGACGAAAGTTATCCACAGGAACAAATTGCCGCGGTGGACATTGTTGTCCTATTTGCATAATTCATTGGACAACCGACCGAGAGTGGGGGACGAAATGGAGACAACGAAACAAATACCCGATGCAGCAACACGTAAAACCCTGGCTGAAATTTCAGTTGCCTATCTAGAGGTGCTGAGCGGCTTGAGAAGACCGGAGCAGCTTGCGCGCTGGGTCAGCGACAAGTTCTATGGGGAACTAACGTATCGAGCGCGTCGAGAATCGATTAGCCGACAGATTTCCGGCGGGGGCTCGAGGCCAACCGTTCATCTGGTCTCGACAAGCTCATTCCCTTCGGCTCAGGGCACCGCGGAAATGGTAAGCCTGGTCAGAATCGCTGGCCGGCTATTTGCGGTAACGCTGGCCGCAGCGGTGTTTCACGGTCGTCTTCGAGTCACGGCGATAGACGTCGTTCGGGCAAGACCTAACGCTTGAAGAACGAGGAGCCCTCAGCAGGCTTGCCGCCCTTATTGGAAGGCTTCGGGGGAGCCGCGGCAGGCTTAGCTGATGGGGCTACCCGCTGAGTTTTTGACTCGGTCGACTGGTCACGCTCAACCTTCACCCCGCCCTGCTCTGATGGGGCCGAGTAGGTAAGCTGCTGCGGCACGTTTTGACTCAGGTCGGGAACGTTCTGCTTGATTTCAACGTTGAACAGGAACTGCACGGCCTCTTCGCGAACTGCGGCCATCATGTCTTGGAACATGACGTAGCCCTCGCGCTGGTATTCGACTAGAGGGTCGCGCTGCGCCATTGCGCGCAGGCCAATTCCCTCCTTTAGGTAGTCCATCTCGTAGAGGTGGTCGCGCCACTTCCGGTCAACAACCGAAAGCATCACACGTCGCTCCAGCTCACGCATGAGCTGCTCGCCAATCTCGTCGCTGCGCTTGCGATAGGCGATCTCGGCATCAGAGGTAATCTCTTCTACCAGCCAGTCAATGCTCACCTTGTTTCGCGAGCTTGCCTCCTGCATGACCTCTTCAACCTCTAGGCCGATTGGATAAATCGTCCTCAGCTGTGTCCACAGCGCCTCTAGGTCCCAGCTCTCACTCGAAGACTCACTCAAACTGCGAGCAACGGTGTCCCGAATGACTTCTCCCAAGAACTCATGGAAAGTTACTGAGATGTCCTCGCCCTCGAGGATCTGGCGGCGATCCGCGTAGATGGCCTCTCGCTGACGATTCATCACGTCGTCATACTTCAGAATGTTCTTTCGAATCTCTGCATTGCGGGATTCAACCTGCGACTGCGCAGAGGCAATGGCCCGGGATACCACCTTGGACTCAATTGCCTGGTCATCTGGAACTGAGCTGCGATTCATCAAGGATGCGGCAGCTCCAGAGTTGAACAGTCTCATTAAGTCATCAGTTAGCGACAGGTAGAAGCGAGACTCACCCTTGTCGCCTTGGCGACCCGAACGCCCGCGCAGCTGGTTGTCAATGCGGCGTGATTCGTGGCGTTCGGTGCCAAGAACGTAGAGTCCGCCCGCATCTAATACCTTTTCAGCCTCCTCGGCAACGGTCGCCTTGATGCCCTCAAAGACCGCATCCCACTCAGCCTCGTATTTTTCTGGATCCTCCTGCGGGTCCAGGCCGCGCGATCTCATCTCGTCAACCGCCAGGAATTCGGCGTTACCGCCAAGCATGATGTCCGTTCCACGCCCAGCCATGTTGGTGGCGACGGTGACCGCACCGAAGCGACCGGCTTGAGCTACGATGGCGGCCTCACGCGCATTGTTCTTTGCGTTCAGCACCTCGTGCTTAACGCCAGCCTTGGCTAGCAGCTTTGAGAGGTACTCGCTTTTTTCGACAGAGGTGGTTCCGACCAAGACCGGCTGTCCAGACTTGTGGCGCTCCACGATGTCCGCAACAACCATGTTGAACTTTGACTCTTCGTTCTTGTAAATCAAATCCGCCTGATCCATTCGAACCATCGGCTTATTGGTCGGGATCGGAATTACGCCCAGCTTGTAGGTGGACATAAACTCTGCGGCCTCGGTTTCGGCGGTTCCGGTCATGCCGGAGATCTTGTCGTAAAGGCGGAAGTAGTTCTGCAGCGTGATTGAGGCCAGGGTCTGATTCTCGGCCTTGATTGCTACATTCTCTTTTGCCTCGATGGCCTGGTGCATACCCTCGTTGTAGCGCCTGCCGGGGAGTATGCGGCCGGTGTGCTCGTCGACAATCTGCACCTCGCCGTTGACCACCACGTAGTCTCGATCACGACGGAACAGCTCCTTGGCTCGAATCGCGTTATTCAAGAAAGAAATCAGCGGAGTGTTCGCGCTCTCGTAGAGGTTGTCGATTCCTAGGTAGTCCTCCACTTTGTCGATTCCCGACTCGAGAACACCGATTGTTCGCTTCTTCTCATCGACCTCGTAGTCGACCTCGGGCGTAAGGCTGAGCACCAACTTGGCGAACACGCCAAACCAGCGGTTGACGTCCGGCGAGGCTGGACCGGAAATGATTAGCGGAGTTCTAGCCTCGTCAATAAGAATCGAGTCGACCTCGTCCACCACGGCGAAGAAATGGCCACGCTGCACCAAGTCCTGCTTCGACAGCGCCATGTTGTCGCGCAGGTAGTCAAATCCGAATTCGTTGTTCGTGCCGTAGGTGATGTCGCAGGCGTACTGCTCCTTGCGAACCGCTGGGTCCTGACCCGAGGTGATGCAGCCAATCGTCATGCCCAGAGCCCTAAAGATGCGACCCATGAGCTCGGACTGATAGCTGGCCAAGAAGTCGTTCACGGTAACCACGTGCACGCCGCGACCTGGAATAGCGTTTAGATAGGCGGCGAGGGTGGCAACCAGGGTCTTTCCCTCACCGGTTTTCATCTCTGCGATATTCCCCATGTGCAGGGCGGCTCCACCCATGATCTGAACATCAAAGTGGCGCATGCCAAGGGTTCGCACTGAGGCCTCGCGCACCGCAGCAAAAGCTTCCGGCAGCAGGTCGTCAAGTTTTTCTCCGCTGGCATAGCGCTCGCGCAGATTGCGAGTTTCGTCCTTGAGCTCGTCGTCACTGAGCGCCTGATAATTCGACTCGAGTGCGTTTACTTCTTTAGCAATTGCCTCAAGCTTGCGAAGGGTTTTACCCTCGCCAACGCGCAAGAGTTTATCGAGGACTGCGACCAAGAGAGCTCCTAAAACTGTCGGCGGCTAGTCTACCCGCGGAAAACTACTATTTCAGGCTGATTACGCCATAGGAGTAGCCCTTGCGGCGGTAAACCACCGATGCCTTGCCGGTCTCGCTGTCTTGGAACAAATAGAAATCATGGCCAACAAGCTCCATGTGATCGACTGCCTCTTCCGCCTTCATCGAAACTGTTTCAAATTCCTTTGCTCGAATCACAATCGGCGAATTAGTTTCCTCGGAGACGATGGGCATCTCGCCAGTTAGCTTGTCGTGATCGACCGGCGTGATGTCTAGAGCAGCAAAATCGGTTGCCGCGAGTTCGCTCGTTCCAACATGCTTGTGCCCGCCACCTCGGTGAATCTTGTGCTTGTCTGCATAGCGCCTGAGCCGCTCCACCAACTTGCCAAAGGCAATGTCAAAGGCTGAAAACTTATCCGATGCTCGAGCCTCGGCTCTTACCACGTGGCCTGGCTCGTAAACAGTGAGCTCAACCTGATCTTCTTGGCCAGTCTTTTTCTGATGATCGTGTCTAATTACTTTTATGTTGAGCTCTTGCGGGCGATGGGCGAGCTGCTCAACTTTCGCGGACTTTTCCTGGACGTAATCTCGAAAGCGGTCCGACACTGTGAGGTTTTTGGCGTTGATTCTGAGTTCCATTTTTACCTCCAATAGGGCTACTTTGCCCTACCTACAAACTACGCCCTTTTGTGCTGGAGTCAAAACCGGAAATGCGGAACTGTAAGCAATTGCACAGCTTCCCACGACCTCCAGGCCCGCAGCGTCCGCCGCCCTTGCCATTTCGGCCATTGTGGCACCGGTCGTAAGCACATCGTCGACAAGCAAGACCCGGCCGCTAGCTGGACCCATTTCAAATGCGCCACTGAGGTTCTCAAGTCGCTCCGCCTTCCCAAGCCTGCGCTGGTCTGCCATTTCCTTGGTCGCGCGAATCTCAAGTGGCTCCAACCGCGACAGCCGCTGTGATCTATCGGCGATGAACCGAATGGGGTGAAAGCCTCGGTTTCGATAGTTCGTGCGGTTTCTCGGCGGCACCACGAAGTAGTCGGCCGGCGCTGCATGTGAAACAGCGACATCTAACAGCTCAGCGAGATTGGGGGCCAACGAAACCAACTTTGAATCCTTGAAGCTTCGGATTACGGCTTCAGCCGCTCCGGAGTAATCAATCGCGCAATCAATCGGAAAGGGAGCTTCTGCGATTCTTGCCGGTTTTGCCTGTAGTTGACAATCCAGACAAAGCGGAGCAGGCGGCACCTCGCACACCACACACTTGGCCGGATATAGAAAATCTAAGAGCGCGCTCATCTTCTAATGATTTTCCGCGAGCGACGGAAAGGTTCCCGAAGCTCAGCAAGCGGGGAAAAACTTGGAACTAGCGCCCTGTGGAGATGTCTAGTGCGCCAGTTTCAACCCTTCGCCACGAGCTCGCGGTCCGCACCCAGACCTCGCCCTGATCGGTGAGCAGGTAGCTGGAAATTAGAACCGAACCGGATTCCAGCTTGACCCCGACTACTGGTGGCAGGTTTAGTTGCTGTCGCGGGCCAGTAATTGCGTAGTCACTCAAGACAGTAAGGCCGGAGCTGGTGCGTTCAAGGACACGAAGACTGGTGAGATCGCTCCAGCTGACCGAGACAACGTCCCCCAAAACAGCAACAAAGCTCAGGCCGGGAACCAGGGTAAGCGGTGCACCCGTAGCATCCCTGCGGACACCGAAAATGTGCACCCGATCTTGCTCGCCGTCGCGTATCGACACGGCAAGACGTGCCCCTCCCGGAGCGAGCTGAGCGTCGACGAGCTCGCCCCTCAGATCCAAAGCCAGTTGCCGCACACCGCCATTTGAGTCGTAGACCGAAATCGGCGACGCTGCGTCTGCGGAGAACGCGAAGAGATGAGAGCTTCTGTCGAACTGAATTCTTTGCAGGTTCTCCGGAAGCTCCAGATCCTGCTCGGTGGTGCCGATGGAGGTGCTGGTTAGCCAAACCATGCGCTCTTCCCCTGCGAGGGCAAGGTTGACGCCGTCGTTGTCAACGGCGAGCAGGCGTGGGGCGACCTCAGCCACCCACTCGCTTGATGTGGGTATTGGCCCCGCCTCGGAGCCACTGAGTCGAATGACTGCCGAATCCGAGAGGGCAAAGGTTGAAGATTGCGCGAGGCCAACGGCAATATCTATTGACTCAATTTCCTGAATTGCTCCATTCACCGATAGCGCGACGCTGCTAACCCCAGGCAGCTGACGAAGAGTTGAGACCAGCTGAGCGAGCATCAGCGAACGCTGTCGGCCATCGGCCTCCAGGGCATTGGCATCAAAATCTACTTGAGCAACGCCGCCCTCAACTCGAACCGCATTTACCGTCAGCCCCGTGCCAATTGGGATGGCAGAACTGACAAACCGCCCCATCCATTCGGCCGGACCATCCAGGAGGGCATTGACCATTCTTGTTGGCGTTGAGGTCCTAGTCGGAAACCACCTGAGGTCGGGAACAAGCTGTTCACTCGTGGAATCTAGGAAATAGACCGGGAGCGCGTTGAATACCACTGAGAAGACCGGAAGAGTTACAACAGTTAGGTTTGGCGCGCTAGCAATGCGCCATTCGCCATCTTCCTCTAGAAGCTGAAAGCGCAAGTTGACCTGTTCGCCGTCCAGGCTTTCGTACCTTCCCTGCTCGTCAATTCTGGCCCCAACATTGATTTGAACTATTTGCAGGGTGTCGTTGGTGGTCTCATAGTCCGGAAGTCCAACTCGCACAAGCGTCTGGGTGTCCGGTCGCCACCTCGCCGAGAAAGATTCTGTTAGATATTCCCGGGCCACGGAGTAGTCGTTCTGCGGTCCTGTTCCAGCAGCGAGGAAGCCCGAAACAATTTCTTGTGCCGAGGCGCCGGGGACTGGGCTTGCAGGAGAGTAATAGGAAAAGTCCTGCTCAGCGGCCTGCAGCAATTGTGGGCCCTGCTCAATTTCAACGTCGGTGGGCAAGGTCGCGCACCCAGAAAGCACAAGGGTCAAGACAGCGGCGAAAGCTTTTCTCATCATGCCTCCATCTTTCTTGGCGGCAACGGAAGTGGTGAATTTGCAATTACAGACTCCCTGGTCTTCGGCAGAGTAAGCCGGAAGCTGGTGCCTCGCTTTGGCTTTGACCACACCTGTAGCCAGCCACGGTGGAGGGCCGAGTCCTCGCGGGCAATTGCAAGTCCCAATCCAGTTCCGCCCACGGATCGCTGACGCGCAGGATCGGCTCGCCAGAATCTGTCAAAGACTCGCTCTAGCTGTGCGCGGGTCATGCCAACGCCCCGGTCAGACACGCAAACGGCAACTGCCTGGGCGTTCTCCCCCACCTGAACGGTGATCGGCTTAGCTTCGCCATGCTCGATGGCGTTGGACAGCAGATTACGCAACAGCCGCTCGATTCTCTTGCTGTCCAGCTCGGCCTTTACAGGCTTGGCCGGCAGTTCGGCAATGATTTCGCATTCTTTGCTCTTGGCTAGTGGCTCAATCGAGGCGATGGCTGCCCCCACGATCGCGTTGAGGTCATTCTGCTCCCACTCCGCGACTACCGCTCCGGCGTCGTAGCGCGATATCTCAAGCAGGTCTCCAAGGAGCTTTTCGAATCTGTCGATCTGATCCTGCAACAGCTCAGCGGAGCGAGTCAGTGCCGGATCGAGCTTGCTTCTATTACCAAAGATGACCTCGCCGGCCAGCTTGATAGTCGTTAGCGGTGTCCTCAACTCGTGTGACACGTCAGACACAAAGCGCCGCTGCATGCGCGAGAGCGAATCCAACTGCTGGATTTGCTGCTGCAGGCTGCCGGCCATTTTGTTGAAGGACTTGGCCAATAGAGCCAGGACATCAGCCCCCCGCTCAGGGAGCCGCTGGTCCAGATTTCCTTCCGAAATCTGCTGTGCGGCCTGTGCTGCCTGCTCAACTGGTCGCACCAGGTTCCTAGTGACGAAATAGCTCAGCAGCGCGATCATCACAATCAGAGCGATACCTCCGAAGGCCAGCGCGTTTTGCACCAGTACGAGGGCCTGCTGCTCGGCAGAGAGGTCAAACACCAGATACAGCTCAAATTCCCCAGCAACTGGAATCTGCAGTGGGGCTCCCACGGTCAAGCCCGCGGTTGGCTGACCGTCAACCAGGAGCTCGACGGGGGTGTAAACCAGTGAGTCGCCGCTAAGGCGAACTTCTTCCCTGAGCTCTTCAGGGATGGTGCTCAAATCCAGCGATTGAGAAATCGGCGATTGGAACAGCTGCAGTTGACCCTGATCCGGGGAGCGCAATAAAGCCACTTGCCTATCACCCGAGCCCCCAGAAATCTCCAGCGAGGGCACAACGGAATTCAACAACGTTTGCAATGCGGTCTCGTCATTCAGTGAGGCCGCCGCAACAGTGTTTTGCACCGAGGCAACGGCGCGCTGCGTCTCGGAAAGCACCTGGGCCAGACGATTTTGATAAAAGCTGCTGGCAAGCGAATAGGAGAGGAACCCACCAATTATCACGACCGCTAGGGAACTGAGCAGAACCGTAACGGCTACGGTTCGAGCAGTTAGCGATCTTCTGAGCAGGCTAATCACAGAGAGTCAGAACCAGCTCGATATCCGTGGCCGCGAACGGTCATTACGATCTTTGGGTTTTCTGGATCCTCTTCGACCTTGGAGCGCAGTCGCTGAACATGCACGTTCACCAGGCGGGTGTCGGCCTTGTACTGATAACCCCAAACCTGATCCAACAGCATTTCTCTGCTGAACACCTGCTGCGGCTTTGCCGCAAGGGTGTGCAGCAACTTGAACTCGAGTGGGGTAAGCGGAATTGGCTCCTGCCCCCGCCGCACCTCGAAAGTTTGCGGGTCGAGCGTCAGCGGACCAATCGTCACCGTGCCGGCATCGTCTCCAATTGGCCTAAGCCGGGCCCTGATTCTCGCCATCAACTCGACACCGTTGTGCGGCTTAATGACGTAGTCGTCAGCACCGGCCTCGAGGCCGGCCACAACATCATCGGTTTCGCCCTTGGCGGTTAGCATCACAATCGGGGTCCCGGAGAAGGATCGGATCTCACGGCAAACCTCAATACCGCTTTGTCCGGGGAGCATGATGTCCAATAACACAAGGTCTGGGTTTTGCTCCCGGAACACATCGACGGCGCTTATGCCATCCGCAGCAAAAACGGTCTCATAGCCACTGGAGTTCAGGACAAGTCCGACCATTTCCCGAAGGGCGTCATCATCGTCGACAACAAGAATCCGGTGAGTCAAACTGTGCCTCCTCGCTAGTAGCGATAATGCTCAACTTTATACGGGCCAGCCACATCAACACCAATGTAAGCAGCCTGTCCTTCACTCAATTCCGTCAGCTCCACTCCCAGGGCATCCAGGTGCAGGCGCGCAACCAACTCATCCAGCCGCTTTGGCATGATGTGCACTCCAAGCGGGTAGCTAGAGGTGTTCGCAAAGAGCTCCATCTGCGCCAACACCTGATTTGAGAAAGACGTGGACATAACGAAGCTGGGGTGCCCAGTTGCATTACCCAGGTTCATCAATCTGCCTTCGGAAAGAATGAGCACCGAATTCCCCGATGGCAATCGCCATTCATGCACCTGCGGCTTGATCTCGACCTTCTGCGCGCCCTCAATCCGTTCAATAGATGCCATGTCGATCTCATTGTCGAAGTGGCCAACGTTGGCTAGAACCGCGAGGTTCTTCATTTGCATCACGTGCTCGGCGCGAATGATGTTTTCATTTCCAGTTGCCGTCACGAAGATATCTACTTCGGTGACAACGCTTTCGATTTTGGAGACCTGGAAACCATCCATAGCCGCCTGAAGCGCACAAATCGGATCCACCTCAGAGACAATTACCCTGGCCCCCTGGCCACGCAGCGCCTCGGCGGCCCCCTTGCCGACATCTCCGTAGCCGGCAACCAGAGCCACCTTTCCGCCCATCAAGACATCGGTGGCACGGTTCAGGCCATCGGGCAGTGAGTGGCGGATGCCGTAGCGATTGTCGAACTTGCTCTTGGTGACAGCATCATTGACGTTAATGGCAGGAAAAAGCAGCTTGCCGGAGTTGAAGAATTCGTAGAGGCGGTGGACGCCGGTGGTGGTCTCCTCCGAGACGCCGATTATCCCCTTAGCCAGCTTGGTGAAGTAATCCGGCTTCGACTGAAGTGACCGGCGCAGTGTGTCAAGCACGATTGCAAACTCAGCGGAAGTTTCTGCCGTGGCCACCGGCACTTTTCCGGCGGCCTCAAATTCGACACCCTTGTGAACCAGCAGGGTGGCATCCCCGCCGTCGTCCAAGATCAGGTTTGGCCCCTCATCAAACCCGAAAATCTGCTCGGTGCACCACCAGTACTCCTCGAGAGTTTCCCCCTTCCAGGCGAAGACGGGAGTTCCAGTTGGCTCCTCTGGAGTTCCACTTCCGACCACAACGGCGGCGGCCGCTTCGTCTTGAGTGGAAAAGATATTGCAGCTTGCCCAGCGCACCTTTGCCCCCAGCGCTACCAGAGTCTCAATCAGAACAGCCGTCTGAACGGTCATGTGCAGAGAGCCGGCGATACGTGCCCCCGCGAGCGGCTGGGCTGGGCCGTGCTCTTCGCGCAGTCGCATCAGCCCAGGCATTTCGGCCTCAGCCAGTCGAATTTGATGGCGACCGTACTGTGCGAGCGAGAGGTCCTTTACCTTGAAGTCGTTTGCGCTTAGAAGAGATGGCATGGGTGCCTTTCTGGGAGTCGAGTCAGCTTTGTCGAATCGCGGCAAGCGATTTGTCTCGAACCTCAACCATCAAGGCCTCGTGGTTAGATTCAACGTTAAGTCTAAGCAATGGTTCGGTGTTTGAGGGGCGAATATTTGCCCACCACCAGCCATCGCCACGCTGGCCGAAGAAGGTGGTGCCGTCAAAGACCTCCGATTCGCCATCCAGCACGGAGCCGACTCGCTCGAGGGCCGCGGCCGGATCGGAAACTTCAGAGTTGATCTCTCCTGACGAAAAGTAAGGGCTGTGTTTTGCAGAGATTTCGCTCATAGTCATGTCCGATGCGCCCAGCTCCGACAGGACGTGCATTGCAGCTAACATCCCGTTATCAGCGCCCCAGAAATCGCGGAAGTAGTAATGGGCAGAGTGTTCTCCCCCAAACACCGCACCGGTTGCCGCCATCTGGTCCTTGATAAGCGAGTGCCCGACCTTGGTCCGCACGGCCTTCGCCCCAAGGCTCTCGATTAGCTCGGGAACCCAGCGGGAAGTGAGCAGATTGTGCAGCACGGTTGGCGAAGGCTCGCTCCCGGAAACCCTGGCAATCTCGCGAGCTGAAACAATCGCCGCCACGGCAGACGGGCTGACCGCGGCGCCTGTTTCGTCGACCACAAAGCATCGATCGGCATCGCCGTCAAAGGCAAGTCCGATATCTGCACCCTCGGCAACCACGCGTTGCTGCAGGTCTACCAAGTTCTTTGGATCAAGTGGGTTTGCCTCATGGTTTGGAAAACTACCGTCCAACTCGAAGTACATCGGGACGATCTCCAGGTTTGGGTGTTCGCCCAGGACTGCGGGAACCGTGAGACCGCCCATTCCGTTTGCGGCATCAACCACGACCTTGAGTTTTCGGACGGTAGCCAGCGGCACCAGCGAATTCAAATAGGCCATATAATCGGGCAGAACATTGATCTCGCGAGTCGATCCAGAACCGAATTGCGGAATCCCTTTGGCCAAGAAATCTTTCGCCCTATCCCGAATTTCTGCCAGTCCCGTGTCGAGGCTAATTCCACGAGCACCCGCCCGGGAGAACTTGATTCCGTTGTAACTGGCTGGATTGTGCGAGGCGGTGAACATTGCGGCTGGCAGCCCCATGGAGCCGGAGGCAAAGTAATTCATATCTGTCGAGCACAGGCCCATCATCAGAACATCCGCACCTAGCTGGTTCGCTCCGGCTGCAAATGCCGCCGCAAAGCCCGATGAAGAATCGCGCATATCGTGGCCAACAACAAGCTGTTTGCCGGTTAGCTCCAACACGGCGGCAAAGGCCGCGCCGAAGGCGGAGACCACCTCCTCGTTGAGTTCGGTGCCAACCAAACCTCGAACGTCGTAGGTCTTTACAAACTTGTCAAAATCAATCACGGAATTCGCTTTCTGAAGCCGGCCGAGCCAAGAATACAATGCAAGCATGAGCCGAATTGCCAGAGACAGGCACGGAAGAGGGATGCGTCGCCCACTTCCCTCAAGATTGCTTCGCCACGGTAGCCGGTCATCCTTCTTTCAGTCGGTGGTCGCAGACACGGCCCAGTGGTTGAGCGACACCTATCCGGAGCTGCGAAACCTGAGTTGGCAAATCGAAGACGTTCCTCCGCTGAGAAGTGGCGAGCCGCTGCGCAGATACGGATCAGACCGCGCCACCATGACAGTTACCCTCTACCGGCTGCCGATTGAGCGACTTGGTAAGAGGCGCATTCCAGATCCTAGGATCCACATTGAGCAGGCCGTGGTCAGTGCGGCAGCGGAGTTGATCGACAAAGATCCGTGGGAGCTAATTCATCCGGATTAGCGAACGATGATTTCCATCTGGCTGCCGGCGTTCTGATTTTCGCTCGGAATGATCACCGCGTAACCCAGCGGGTCTCGAATCTGCAGTGCAGTGAATATGGCGCTGGCAGAGGAAACCGAAACCGAGCGTCCGGTCACCGGCACAGCGACCACCGAAAGTGGCTCCACCTGCACAGATTGAATGCTGCGACGTTGCCCCTGCAGCAGTTCCACATTGGCCGAGATAGCAACGGCGTTGGGGTTAGTGATTACCAAATCGGTGGCGTAGCTGGGGATCGCAAGGGTCACTTCCGCAAGCGCCTCTGCAGGGGCTATCCAGGCATGATCAAGCGGCTCCAGCGAGGGATTCAAGACTCCTGCCAATACCGGCTGATCGCTCTGTAGCTTCAGCGCATACAGCCCATTGGGCAGCTCGAGGGGAAGCTCGACAAAGGACTGCTCTGCAACTACCTGCCGGATAATCTCTGAGCCTTCCGCTGAGAAGGCAGTGACAATCACCTCTGCACGCTCCTGCGGTGCATAGATCCTGAGCACCGGAGCCTGATAGCCCTCGGCCATAACCGCAACCGGGGTCATCCACTGATCGGTGGTCACTGAGGCAGATGCCATCGAGGTTGAAACACCGAGCGGGGTCAACCCTCGGCTAAAGCGCTGCTGGATTGCCGCCACGATCGGAGTGCCAAGTGACTCAAATTCGATGGCGTAAATTGGAGCCAGCCCCGCCAGTGGCGCCATTCCAATCAGGCGCTCCTGTCCTGCTCCCAGCGTCAGCCTCTCCTGGGTTATGCCGCCGGGAAGATGCAGGTTCAGCACCAGCTGAGTGTCGATGGCATTTGGATTCTGCAACAGCAATACCGTCTCAGCCCCAACACTGGATTGGCCCGAAATAAACCAGCCGGTAGTTGCCGGCTGCTCACAGAAAGTAGCGCTCAAGCCGGTAGCTCGCTCCCTATCAACAAACTGAGCCTGAGAGGCGCTCAGCAGAGCGGTTGACTGGTCATCGCCCTCTGCAACTAGCTCGATGAAATCTGCTGTCAGCGGATCGCTTGGCTGGTATTCGGCCTGGGCAACGGACACCGCAGCCTCTCCCACACGCTCGATAGAGCCCAGATCCACCCCAGACTCACCGCCGAATTCAACGAAGGATCCGGGGCAGCTGATGCGCAGTGGCGTGGGCTCCACGGAAACCTCGAGCGCCACAGCCGAGTCTTGGCTTGTAACCGTGGGGACCTCTGGAACGATGGTCAGGGCGCCAATGGCGGAGACCACTGCCGCTCCCAACAAAAACTTCACGCCGCGATTCATCTTCTACCCCCTACTCGCCGAGACCCGCGCACAGTTGCGACCGTCGGCAAGGCAAGAAGTGAAAAGGCAGCCAGGGCAGCGAGCTGCACTTGCCTTAGCGGATGATCAGCCGAGACAGCCCCGGGGCTTTGAATCAGTGATCGCAGCAGTACCCCGAACTCGGTTTCGCCAGAGTCTTGAAATAGTCCGGAGGAAGAAATCGTAACCCGCGCTGCCGCAACCTGATCCGCATCTCCGCGCAGCAGAACAAAGTCTGTTGAGGTGGCTTGGAGCAGCTCGCTCAGGCCATCTGGATTTCCAGCCAGAAGGGAGCCGCTAAGCTGCGCCAATAGTGGCCGGAAGCTCGAGCCTGAGGAACTAGACGCATACCTCAGCGCAACCTTCTCTTGAGCTCGGCCATCACCCCAGACAAAATCCACCCGGGTCTTCGATCCGAGGTCTATCACCAGCACCCGGGTGCCAGGGTCAACATCGGCCTGTGCCACTACAAGGGCGGGCATCTGCCGCTCACCCACCAGCGCATAAGCCGGCGTAGCTAGCGCCCCGAACCACAAACCGCTTCCGAGCGCAGCTACCAAGGCTCCGCCAATCGTTGCCCGATATGTCTTTTCGCCGGCGCGCTCGATTATTTCGGCAAGCGCCGCGGCACCGACCGCAACTAGCAAAACAGTCAGCTCCGCAAATCCCGCAAGCAATTCGACTCGCGTTGCCACCATGATCAAGGCGGCCATTAGGGCAAGTCCGAGCGAGATCGAAATTCGCCCGAGCCCGAAGGCCAATACCAGCAGCAGGCCGCAAATCCCGAGAATGGCATAGTCGAGCAAATCCCAGGCGGGCAGCGTGATTCGAGCGGAAGAGCTCGACAGGATCTGCAAGCCAAGCTCGCCAAGCCAAGGCAGCAGGAGCACGAATCCGGGGATCACAAACCACAGCAAGATTGCCAGTCGGGCCGGGCGCGCGGATCCAATCCAAATCGCGATCAGGAACAGTAAGGCAAATAGCAATGGGGAAGAAATTGCCAGCACCGCACCGGTCAGACCGGCAAGTGCCATCCAGCGCCAAGCACGAGCCGAGTTGAAGGCGTGTACGGATTGATAGAGAAAGAAAGTCGCAAACAAGAGGCTGATGATGGCAGCCAGTTCGACCACTGCTGCGCTATTAGCAAGCTCCTGGACCTGAGGGCTGAGCGCCAATAGCAGCGCTGCGGAAGATCTGACCCAAGGCCGTGTCGAGAAAATGCCCAGCGTCAGCCATGCAGAGATACAGACGAGTGCGGGCGCGGCGAATACGAAGGTAGCAAGTGCAAGATTTGGATTGGTGGGTGCAAACAGCGCAACCAGTGCAAAGAACCAATTGAAGGGGTCGCTCGGTGCCGACACCCCGTCAAGGTAGCTGAGCGTCTGCGAGGAGACGCTCAGCCAGATCCCCTCGAGGCTCCTGCCGATAGGCGAGACATGCTCGGCCGAAATAGCGGCGGTTGGAAACCTGGTTAGCGCAAACGCAAGCGGCACAAGGGCAAGCAAAATCGAGCCAGAGGAAAATAGGCCTCGCACCGGATTCTTCGGCTCCACTTCAATCTCGACATCATCGCGACGTCGAGCCCGAATCTGATCGCGGGTCGCCAGCAGCGTCCCAATGGGACTGAGCGATCCAAGCCTTCTGGTTCTGCTGCGAGCGGCAAATCTACTGCCGACAGTCAGCCATGCCCACAGCCAGCCAGTGAATTGACCCAGGGAGCGGCCTGGCGTCTTGGCCAACAAGTTGGCCGGAATAGAGGCAACGGCCAAAAGGGGCAATGCTAAATACAGCAGCAGCACTGACCAAAGCGGCAACAGTGTGGAGGCAACATGTATGTGCGCCCTAGATAACCCTTGCCTTCTTGTTCCACCTAACCAGCGCCGTGAGCGCTGACCGGCCATTGAAAGCCCGGCATGATGCACTCGAGCTGATGGCTCCACGATTACCCGGAAGCCAGCTGCTCTCGCGCGAATCCCAAGCTCCAAATCCTGAGCAAAGGCCGGACTGGTATCGTCCAGGCCGCCCAATTTCTCCCACAGACCAAGCGAGATAAGCATTCCGGCCGTAGACACCGAAAGAGTGTCGGCAGCGGAGTCGTGCTGCCCCTGGTCGTACTGATTAGCGACCTGCAGAAATGGGCGGCCAGTCTTGGTCGCAGTCAGCCCAAGTTGCTGTATCTCGATTGGGTGGTCCCACTTCAAGAGTTTGGGACCGATCATTGCAACGGATGGTGAAATTTCGGCGGCTTTGGCTAATTGGCGAAGTGCTTCTGGCTCTGGAGCCGAATCGTCGTGCAGAATCCAGATCCAATTTGGGCGCTGGGCCAGCGCCGCGATGCCAGCCTGAATGGCGGCTCCTAGCTTGAGATCCCCGGGTTGGATTACTGAGAAACCATGGCTTGCGGCCTCATCAACGGCGGCCTGCTCCGAGGCTGTGTCGACCACGACAACCTGCTCCAGCGGATATTCTTGGGCCTTTAGATCGCTGAGCGAGCGGAGAAGATGCTCCCCTGCGCCGTGGGAGACGACTATCGCGGCTATCGAAAGCGATGACACGCTTTAGAGTCTATGCGCGCTTGCGAAGGCGGCGGCGCTCACGCTCGCTGAGTCCACCCCAAATACCGAAGCGCTCGTCGTTCTTCAGCGCGTACTCGAGACATTCCGAACGAACGGTGCACTGAGCGCAAATTCTCTTGGCGTCTCGAGTTGAGCCGCCCTTTTCCGGGAAGAAGGCTTCTGGATCGGTCTGCGCACACAGTGAATCCTCTTGCCATGCCAGCGGGTCTTCGGCCAGGTCATCCCCATAAGCTCGCTCTACCCCCAGCTTCAGTACATCTACAAACCAGTTTGCAGGCACCTGACCACGTTGTTCCATGCTGCGTTCCTCCAGAAATCTCGCTTGTGTAATTACACCCTTGTAACTTACCCCGTGTCAAGTTGAGATTTTCCCCGTTCGGGGGAAACCGTGGACAAACCATAGCGGTAACCTTGTCGCGTGAAATTGTTAGTAACAGGCGGCGCGGGCTACATCGGTTCCCACGTCGTATCGGAAGCCCTGTCGGCCGGACATCAGGTGGTAGTCGTAGATGATTTGTCCACCGGAGTCCCAAATAGGCTTGACGACAGCATCGAGCTAGCCGATCTAAACCTGGCCTCCCCCGATGCTCAAGCGAAGCTTTCCGAGCTCATCAGCCGCACCGGCACTGAGGCCGTTATCCATCTGGCCGCCAGGAAGCAGGTAGGCGAATCGGTTGAAAAGCCCGAGGAGTATTACCGCGACAACATCGGCGGCCTGGCAAATCTGCTTCTTGCCATGCGCGAGACCAAAGTCGATGCAATGGTTTTCAGCTCATCTGCCGCCACTTACGGAATGCCAGACGTTGATTCCGTGAGGGAGAGCGACGCCCTTTCGCCAATCAACCCCTACGGTCAGACGAAGTTGATCGGCGAGTGGATGATTGAGAATGCGAAATTCTGGGGACTCAGAGGTGTCAGCCTGCGCTACTTCAACGTTGCCGGCACGGGAGCTGCCGGACTCTCCGACACAGCCGCACTCAACTTGATTCCGATCGCCATCGGCCAACTGCGTCGCGGTGAGACTCCAAAGGTGTTTGGCGATGATTACCCGACTCCGGACGGAAGCTGCATTCGTGACTACGTGCACGTGAGCGATTTGGCCCGGGCGCACGTAGCAGCACTTGATTACCTCGAGCGACCAAGTCGCGAGCATGCGGTTTTCAACGTCGGAACCGGAACTGGCGCATCTGTCTTCGAGGTGCTGAACGTATTGCGCGAAGTGAGCGGGATTGACTTTGAGCCCGAGATTGCGCCAAGGCGCGCGGGAGATCCTCCAAAGCTGGTGGCCAACGTAGCGCGAATTGAGCAAGCCCTAGGTTTTAGGGCCGAGAAGTCACTGGCCGAGATTATCGACTCAGCTTGGAATCTGTAGGACCTGCCCCACGCGAATAAAGTTCGCGTTGTTTATGCCGTTCAAATCGGCAAGCGCTTGAGAGCTGACATCAAATTTTCTTGCGATTGCCCAAAGTGAGTCGCCGCTCTTGACCGTGTACGTCTGGACAACTGGCTCTGGTTCAGGTTCAGGTTCAGGTGAGCTTTCAACGCTGGCAACCGCGCCGGTTGGGATGATCAAGCGCTGTCCAACTACGATCCTGTTGGCGTTGGCAATATCGTTCGCCTCGGTAATCTGCGAACTGCTCACACCGAACTTACGCGCGATGCCCCAAAGTGAGTCTCCCGCTTTGACCGTGTAGGTAACAATCTCAGGTTCTGGCTCAGGTTCTGGGGTTGGCTCCGAAACAGGCGCCGCCTGAACAATCAAACGCTGGCCGACATATATTCGGTTTGGATTCGTCAGGTTGTTTAGCTCGATCAGCTGGGTGAGCGTGATTGAGTGCCGGGCAGCAATGGCGCTGAGCGAGTCTCCGCTCTTCACGGTGTAAGTCAACGGCTCAATCTCGGGCGCAGGCTCGGGCTCTGGGGTCGGCTCTGGCTCAGGCTCGGGCTCTGGAGCCGCCTCGCTTGCTGCCTGAACTATCAAACGCTGGCCGACATAAATCTGGTTTGGGTTGGTCAAATTGTTTAGCTCAACCAGCTGAGCGGTTGTGATTGAGTGCTTGGCCGCAATTGCGTTGAGGGTATCCCCGCTCTTGACGACGTAGACGATTTCCTGCTGCGGCTGAGATTCCTCCTGGTCCTCCGCGGTTGAGTTGGAAGGCACCTCTGGGGTGGTCGGAGTTGGAACTACTGCGGGCCCTGGGGCCTGCAGCTCCGTGACGGCAAAACCTAGTTCGATTTCCGCAGGCTGTACCGACATGTTCCCCTGAGAGAGCGCAAAGTCCTCGGGGGCCGCGCCGGCCGAGTCAATTATTGCCAGGTAGTAACGGGAGGCAGGTAGAGCCTCGGGCCCGGTCCCGCGAAGTGCCTGGTACTGCTCCTGGGTAAGTGACCAGCGAACGCCGTCCTGAACAGCCCAAATAGTTCCCGAGGAGTCCTCTAGGAACTGACCTGCAGTCTGGTCGGAAACCCCAATGGCGAAACAGGTTGCCTGCTGGAGGCTGTAACTCGAGCCAGGGAAATTAGCAATCATCGAGCTCGATACCGCTACCAGTTTGCCCTCTGCAACCATGAAGTCTTGACCCTCACAACTAATCTTGGGCCCGAGAATGCGGCTGCGCAGCTCAAGCTTGGAAAATGCCGACTGGCTTAGTGTGATCTTCGGTGGATCCAGCTCTGACATTAGACCCGGGCTGCCGATCGGAATCAGAGAGTCGATGCCATCGGAGATGTACTTTTTCCCACTGCCGCTCACGCTGACTAAGGCCCCCGGAACCATTGCGTGACCGACGTTAGAGAGCGCGGTGAGGCTGACTCGAGGGATGTCCAGCACGGTCCCGCCCTGTCCTATCATCTCGCTCAGATCGGCGGCGGCTACCTTGTTTACAATTGTGCGTCGCTGACCCTCGTGGGCGAAGAAGACGTAGGAGGTGTTGAAAGCGACTACGGCAGAATCCCCTAGTGTCCCAAGCTGTGGGACCTTGGAGATGAGGTTATCCGGCCAGCTCACTGCGATGTCGCCCCACAGCGCTGGATTCGACAGCTCATACCTGCCGGCCTCGGTGAGCAGGTATGACGTTCCCGCCTGATTCTTGACCAGACCAAAATTCGTCTCCGTGCTCAGCGCGGCAGCCACCGACTCAACCGCGATCTCGTCGGGCAGCATCTCAAACCAGACATCCAGGCTCAAATCGGAAGCTAGGCCACCGGAAACCTGATAAACCTGCCCGCCGCTGGCCACACCGTAGTCTTCGGTGCCGGCCAACTTGAACGCGAGCCCATCGGAGGCAAGCGGAGCGCCGGCTGTCATAGAAATAATCTGCTCCGGAACCAGCGTGGTGGGCTCTATGGCGCTGGCGTTGACCTGGCGCAGCGCTAGGTCGTCCACAACTAGGCGGAGGGTACCGTTCTCGGCCCAATAGCGCTGACCGGAAGCATCCTGCACCAGTCGCGAAAGCACTCCGCCGTCATCGAGGAGGTTGAGCTGCCAATCACTCAGGGCAACAGCCGAAGCACAGTTCAAACCGAAGTGGCTTAGATCATTACAGTTCTGCACCTCAAATTTCATACCTGCGCTCACCAAGAAGACCTGGCCGGCAGTATTGCTCAGCAGCTGCGGCGCGGCTCCAGAATCGACAAACGACTCTAGGTAGGCGGCCGAGACCTCGCCGAGTGGGCCCATTGGCTCATAGGCTGCCAGCAGCCTGGTGTCGGTGATTTCGTAACGCAGCTTGTCTGTGATCAAGTAGGCGGTCGGGTTGCCCTCCGCGCGCACTAGATAGCCGCCCGATACAGGCGATCCGAACCAATCGTGGAAGAAGCGCCAAAAGTTCCTGTTTCCGTAAGCGCTGCAACTGTCGCCCGTTCCGTAGAGGTTGCTGAGCGCTGCGTCATTCGGGGTGTATGGAGTGTAGTAATAGAGCGCTGCGGTGGCCTGGTTCTTCAACTGGAAGGTCTTGCTGCCACAGGATGACTTTGGGTTGTAGCGCATCGAGACGGTGCGTCCCGGCTTCCAGTATGTAAACGATCCGGCTGAGTCGCCGTACCACTGCAGCTGTTTTGCAGCGCGGTAGACCTGGTTGAACAGTCCGACGTAGACCTTGCCACAGATTGCAGGGTCCGAATCGGGGCAGCCAAACCCCATCGCCGCCCGATACATGTAATCGGTGGGCTTGGTGGAGGTAACCAGGCCCTGCTCTTTCTGCAGAGTGACTATCAAGACCTTCGGGTTTATCCCGCAGGCGTTTGCGACAGAGTAAATGATCTGAGCTGCCGAGGCTTGCGGCATCGCCGGAATAGCGGAGCATGGCCCCACATCATTCGGACCCGTCGCCGGCGTCTCTGGAATGTCAACCTTGATGTTCTTTAGACAGTCAATAGCCGGATCCGTGGCCCTGCAATCGGAGACCTTAGAGTCCAGAAAAGCCTGGATTTCCTCAACCGTCATGGACCCGAAGTCATAGAAGACGCTGTCCGAAACTATGTATCCAGGGTCAAATGCCGACCCTGGAGGCGCGGCCTCAGCCTGCTGCGTAGGTGCGATGGTTGTCAGTCCCACGGCAACCATGAAAACTGCTACGAAAAGCGCGAAGAATCTCTTCATTTAGGGGATCACCACCGAGCTTGCCGCAGAGCGGCCGGCGTGGCGGAGTGATTCGTAGCCAACGGTTACGACTCCGTCACCGCTGGCTAGTTCCGAAAGGGGCACCTCGAATGCGCAAACGGTGTAGTCGGACGATGGAATTGCATCATTCGACACAATCTTTTCGGTGTCCGAACCGATGAAACGGAACTGGCAGACGCCATCGTTTTCGGTCACTCCCAGAACCTCGGCAACGACGGAAAGTACGCCGTACTCGGGCTCTGGTATGGCCATGATTATGGTCACTTCTGCATTCTCCTGAACGATCACCGGCTCTGCGGTTTCCGACTCGGTTTCGGTTGGCTCCGTCTCCGGTACTTCACTAGCAGTATCCGAAGGCTCTGGCTCTGCCGTTACGGTGACAGTCTCGGTTGGCTCCGGTTGGTTGCTGGGCTCCTCGGGCAGGCCGGTAGCACCCCAGTTGGGATAGAAAACCGAACAGCCGGTGAGCAAGAAAAGGCCGGTTATCGCAATCGTGCCCGCGCGCAAAAACGACATAGTCGACCTCCAACTACCTTCAACCCTAGGTTGAGATTCTTAAAAATCTCTGATGATTTTGGTGTTTTGAGAGATTGAGAATTGACTGAAAATTAGCTGCTAGAGCGTTGATTTCAGGGTTTGGTTTTTCTGCTCCACTAAGTGCTTCATTTGCTCGCGGTAGGAATCAAGCTTTTCCATGATCGCTTCATCTGAGGTGCCGAGAATCTTAAGGGCCAACAGGCCCGCATTCTTTGCACCGTCAATCGAAACCGTTGCAACAGGAACGCCGGCCGGCATCTGGACGATAGACAGCAGCGAGTCCATGCCATCGAGCTGGGTGATGGCTACTGGCACCCCAATCACCGGCAGCGATGTAACCGAGGCCAACATGCCGGGCAGATGGGCCGCGCCACCGGCGCCTGCGATTATCACCTTGGTACCGCGCTTGGCGGCCCCTTGGCCCCATTCGATCATTTTTTCGGGGGTCCGGTGGGCGCTAAGCACCTCTACCTCGCACTCCACGCCAAACTCACTCATGACCTCGTGGGCTGCCTGCATGACCTTCCAGTCCGAGTCGGAACCCATGACAATCGCTACTTTGCTCATGGGTTTAGTCTATGCATCGCCTCGATAAAGCAGGCTGCGCGCCGCCTGGCCCTGGCTAACTAGCTGAGAAAAATCATCGCCTTGCAGTGTGATGTGGCCCATCTTGCGGCCCGCTCGGGCCGCCTTCTCATAGCTGTGAAACTTCGCGGTTGGAAACTGCCTCATCGCGATCGGATAGTGCGAGACAAAGTCATTTGTCTCGTCAACTCCCAGCAGGTTGATCATTACCGCGGCCGGGCTGGTCAAATCGGGCGCGCCCAGCGGAAGATCCAGCACGGCCCTCAGGTGCTGCTCAAATTGCGAAGTAACCGAAGCCTCGATCGAGAAGTGACCGGAATTGTGCGGCCGCATCGCAAGCTCGTTCACAAGCAGCTTGCCCGCCCTTGTTTCAAACATTTCCACCGCAAGCACACCTGTTACCCCAAGGCCCGCCGCCACTTCTTGCGCGATGCGCTCCGCCTCCGCGCCATCAACTGGAGCCGGTGCCGGTGCAATCACTTCGGAGCAGACCCCATCAGCCTGAACGGTCTGAACCACGGGCCAAGGCCGAAACTCGCCGGATGGGCTGGTGGCGCTTAGCTGTGCCAGCTCGCGAACAAAGTCAACCTTTTCCTCGGCCAGCAGCGAGCCGCCGTATTCGGGAAGGTTCTCCAGCCAGTCTTGGACGTCGCCTGCCGCTCGTACCACGCGGACGCCCTTGCCGTCATAGCCGCCAATCGGAGTCTTTACGATCGCCTCTCCGCCAACTTCGGCGATGAATTTTCCGAGCTGATCGGCGCTACGAATCTCCTCCCAACGCGGTTGCGGTAGGCCAAGCTCGCTGAGCTTGCTGCGCATGACGAGCTTGTTCTGCGCGTGCATCAGGGCCTTAGATGGCGGCTGCACCGAGACTCCAGACGCTTCCAGTTGCTCAAGCAATCTCACTGGTACATGTTCATGGTCAAAAGTTATGACGTCCACGCTGCGCGCAAACTCGCTCAATTGTTCCAGTTGGGTGTAGTCGCCAACCTTAGTTGTTGCGGAGGCGGCAGAAGATCCCTCTGCCTCCGCAAAAACCTTCAACTCGATGCCCAGTGCGATGGCGGCCGGGTGCATCATGCGGGCAAGCTGCCCGCCGCCAATAACGCCAACCGAAAACATTTGGACCTCCGAGTTCCTAGTTTCGCAGATGCCAAACGTCAGCGGCCGCCAATTCAACTATGGAGTCAGATTTCAAGACCAGATGGCCGGAGTCCGATATCGATACCGCAGTGCCCCTCACCTCCGAACCGTCAGGCAATTCTGCCCTCACCTGCTGACCCAGTGTTGAGCAATTGCGCCTGAGATATTCCAACTGGAGACCGAAATCTTGACTTGAAACTAGCTCCCTGTATCCCTCGCGAAGATTAGTCAGAACCGCGCTCGCCACCTGGTCGAAGCTGAGACTCGCCACCTGATCCAAGGACGTTGCAGTATCTGGAGCGGAGCGTTGGCTCAGGAGATTGATACCCAGCCCCAGAATCACGGCCGGACCGCTCAAGCTGGCAAGGATTCCGCAGACTTTCTTTCCCTCCAGCAAGATGTCGTTTGGCCACTTGATACTCAGATTCGCTCCGGTCAGATCTGTTAGGGCGCGATGAACCGAATTTGCCGCCAGCAACGTCAGCTGAGAGGCCGACTCCAGCGAGGGCGGGCGCAGCAAGATGGACATTGAGATCGACGAAGCCGGCTCCGATACCCAACTTCGGCCCAACCTACCCAAACCGGCGGTTTGCTCCGCCGCCATGACCGTGGTGAACTCTGGGAGGTCGTTAGCTAATCGTCGCTCAAGTTCAAGATTCGTGGAGTCGACCGATTCCAGAAAAACCAGGCTCGGTACCAGCTGACTAGAGAGAGGCAGTTCCATGGGGAAAGACTAGGACACGCTGGTTTTTTGTAGTTATCCACGACGAAAATCAACTCTCTTTGTGTCATTGATGCAAGTTCTTGACGCAATAGCGCAATAAAGTAGGGATTTAGCGAGGAGCAAAGTGCACGATCCAAACCTAAATACCACCGCCGGCAAGATTGAAGATCTGCGCCGGCGCTACAACGAGGCTGTCACCGCTGCCGGTGAAGCCGCAATTGAAAAGCAGCACGCAAAGGGCAAGAACACCGCACGTGAGCGCATCGAGATGCTGCTCGACCAGGGTTCTTTCGTCGAGGTGGACGAATACGTTCGACACCGATCCAACGCGTTTGGAATGGATGCCAAACGCCCCTATGGCGACTCGGTTGTTACCGGCTTCGGAACGATCCACGGGCGCCAGGTTGCCGTCTACTCTCAGGACTTCACTATTTTCGGAGGCTCGCTCGGCGAGGCAGCCGGCAACAAGATCATCAAAATAATGGAGCTGGCAATCAAGACCGGCGTTCCGATCATTGGAATTCTCGATTCGGGTGGAGCAAGAATTCAAGAGGGCGTTATTGCGCTCGGAAAATATGGCGAGATCTTCCGCCTCAATACCCATGCTTCAGGAGTGATTCCGCAAATCTCAATCATCATGGGACCTGCCGCCGGCGGTGCGGTTTACTCGCCAGCACTTACCGACTTCGTGATCATGGTCGACAAGACTTCAAACATGTTCGTAACCGGACCAGATGTCATCAAAACCGTCACCGGTGAGGATGTCGGCATGGAGGAGCTCGGCGGCGCGAGAACCCACAATGAGACCAGCGGGGTGGCACACTACCTGGCCGAGGATGAGGAAGACGCAATGGACTACGCCAAGGCGCTAGTCGGCTTCCTTCCGGAGAATAACCTGTCCGATACCACCGTCTACCAATCAGAGGCAGAGCTCGAGATCACCGAGGCAGATCAAAAACTAAACACCCTGATTCCGGACAGCCCGAATCAGCCATACGACATGCACGCCGTAATCGAGTCAGTCGTTGACGAGGAAGAGTTCCTAGAGGTGCAGCCGCTGTTCGCGCCCAACATCATCATCGGCTTTGCTCGCATCGAGGGTCGCTCGGTCGGTGTCATCGCAAACCAACCACTGCAGATGGCGGGAACGCTGAATATTGAGGCTGGCGAGAAGGCGGCCAGGTTTGTTCGGTTCTGCGACTCGTTCTCGATTCCAATTCTCACCCTCGTTGATGTCCCTGGCTACCTGCCTGGAACCGATCAGGAATGGGCCGGAGTCATCCGCCGCGGAGCGAAGTTGCTCTACGCATACGCCGAGGCCACGGTCCCGCTGATCACGGTGATTACGCGCAAGGCCTACGGTGGCGCCTACATCGTCATGGGGTCAAAGCAGCTAGGTGCAGACATCAACCTGGCCTGGCCAACGGCAGAGATCGCGGTGATGGGCGGCCAGGGTGCAGTGAATATCCTGTTCCGAGACAAGATCAAAGAAGCGGAGCTGGCTGGCGAAGACGTCGCCAAGGTGCGAGAGCAACTAGCGCAGGAATACACCTACAACGTCGCCAGTCCGTTCTTGGCCGCCGAGCGTGGCGAGCTTGATGGGGTGATCGAGCCGGCAGCGACAAGGACCGCGATTATTCGCTCTCTTCGTTCATTGCGCACTAAGCGAGCTAACCTGCCACCCAAGAAGCACGGAAACATCCCGCTCTGATGCACCAGTATTCAGCCGAAGAGATTCAACAGCTGCTGGAGGTCACCGGCGGGGATGAACTAGAGCAAGCGGCGGCTCTTGCAGTCGTTGAATCTGCAATCTTGGAATCCAGGCGTCTGGGCCGGATTGCGGTGCAGCCGGAATTCTCCACGTGGCAGCGTGCCCGCAACCTCAGAAATGGTCAGCTCGGGGACTGGGACAGCAAGAAGCGCTAGCCGTCCCCCAAAGAGGCGGCAACAATTCGGATCAAAGCGGGCCAAGGGTCGGCAGTTCGTGATTGTGTAGTGGGAGAGCGCCTCATTTCGGGCAAGGGGCCGAGAGTCGCTCTCTGGGGTAACCCGGGGGGATGCTGCGGGGCGGCGCGAGTCGCCCCGATCAGCAGCTAGATTCGAACAAACAAATCCGGGCGATCTTCGTCTTTACGGAGCGCGACAATCGTCACTCGCCACGCCTCTCCCCTTGCGGCGCGAACCACCACCTTCCCGGAGGTGACTCCGGATAGGCGGTTGACGATCTCAGTTTGGTAGGAAAGGCGCTCTGCTGGGGCAATGTCATCTAGCCCTCCGTCATCCAGCAGCTGGACCTCAATTCCCCGCTCTCTGGCAGCGCGAATCGCGCTGGCAACTTCGCGGCTTGCGAGATTGCGGCCGCGTATCTGGTCGCGCAAATCCGCCTCGGTAATCACGGCGATGGCCTTGTCTTTCGCCGATAGCTTGCCTTTCTTCTGGACGATGTTCTCCAGGATCGGCTTTACCTCGTTTAGCGTTGCGTCAACGCGCCTCTGTCGCTCAGCCCTGGAGGCGGTCGAAGCCGCCGTGGCGGCCTCAATTTCCAGCGCCCGGGCCGTGAATCTCTCTGCGGATTCAGCGCTCGAAATCAAGGCCCAAGAGGCAAGTTGCGCCACAGTCACAAGCAGCAGGGCACCCACCAGTCCGGAATTGAGAATTACCGCGGTGCCGCCCCATATGACGATGTCAAAGCTGAGCAGGAACAGCCCCACCCAGGCAAACAGAGGGTAGCGCCGAACGCTGAGGATAGATAGCAAGGTGGCTACGGCCGCGACGTGCCATGTGGCGTAGCTTCCTTGGCGCACCTCCCCCAGCGCGTCGAAAACCAAGTGGGGAATTATGACCGCTGCGATCATCACCAACACCGCCGTGATGGGGCGCATCTTTAGCCCCGGAAAATCAACGACCGAAGCGACTAGGGCAATGACATAGATGATGGAAGCAATCCCGGCAAGAGTTGGTTCTTGGTATTCAGGGAGCGAAATCACACCCAAGAAAAAATGGTAGAAACCGAAGCTCAGGGCGGCAAGGGACAGCCCCAGTCGTGGGAGTCTAGGCATGCTGCCACCTCAATCTCACCTTCGTGCCCATTCCGGGCGAGCTGTCGATTTCTGCCTCCCCATCAACCAAGGCCATTCTCTCCCGGATGGAAGTGCTGATGCCGATTCGGTTGCGAGGCACCCGCTCCAACCTAAAGCCTTGTCCATCGTCCAGCACCTCAAAATCAAGCCGGCCACCGGATGCCCGCATCGACAGCTTTATCGTGGACGCCTTGGAGTGCTGAATCGCGTTGTCGAGTGCCTGCAAGGTCGCCTCAGTGATGGCCTGGGCGACATCGGCTGGGATTGTTACCGAGTCGGCACCCCTGATCTCAGTTTCAACGCGTGCATCGAGCTTCGCCGCCGCTTTTCCTAGGGCTTGACAGAGGCCCAGTGAACTTGCAGTCTGTGGGCGATCGGTCCCCGCACTCGACAGGGCAAGCAACGCTTGCTGAGCCGATTCGGCAGCCGCAGTGCGTGCGGCCGCATTGTCCGCCTTTGCAGCCAGCAGCAAACTGTGAAGAACCTGGTCGTGAACCAGCGCATCAAGCCGCTGGCGCTCGCGCTCAATGGCATCCACCCTCGCCTGCTCAACAGAGCTTGAGATGGCTTGTGAGTTAGCATCGTCCACCCTCGCAGCCGAGGCGCGAACCAGGTCCACCAAAGCAATAATCGCGAGCGAGAATACGGCGAGATAGACGGCGTCCAAAATGGCAATATCAACATTCACCGCACCCATGGCGAAGCCGAATACGGCGAGCCAGCCGGCAGACACTGCTGCCACAAAGACGTATCTTGTAGCTCCTGCGGTGCTCATACCGAAGTACACCACGGCTAGCCCCAACGCCCACCAAACCCAGGGGCGCTGACCCTCTCCCAGATATTCGGCAAAACTGAATGGCGCGAGGGCCAGATTGACCGTCACCAGGATCCCATGAGAGATAAAGGCCGGCTTTGCCAAAGTGGTCCAGCCGGCAATTCCGGCAAGCAGGCAGTTGGTGCCAAAAACTACCAGCATGAAGCGGCCGAGGAAGTTCATGCTTTCAAACTGACCCACACCATTGAGTAGCGGCTCCAGACCATTCAAAATTAGGGCCGTGCCGACTATTCGTCCCAGCAGCGTCTCAAGTCGGCTGCTGGCCACTGAGGCTAGCTTCACTAAAGCATCTCCCCGGAGATAATTCCGTCCTCGAGCGCGCGCCGGAAAAGATCGACCTTGGTCCCAGCCTCGCGACCCAAACGCGCGTACTTCACTCGAACGCGATCGATGTGTTCCTTGGCAGAGCTTTGCTTAATCTCAAGAGCAAATGCAACCTGCTTCAGGCTCATTCCGGACGCGTAGAGCGAGAGCACCTCGCGCTCCCGAGCCGATAGCGAAACCTCCTTGAAGTCCAGGTCGGCATCAATCATGGAGGCGGTGATCTCGTTGTTGATAATCGCGCCGCGAGCGGCAAGCCTTATTGCTTCAATCAACGAGAGCATGTCGTCACTCTTTGCAACGATTGCCGTGGCCCCCGCCCGAACAGCTGCCCTCATCAGATTGGGCTTGTCGGCAATTGAGTAGACGAGCACCGCGGGACCTGCGGCCACTATTCGCTCTACATTGTCAGCAACCATCGAGCCATCGGCCAGAGACAAATCGGTTACCACCACGTCACACTCTTTGCCGGCCAGCTGTTCTAGCAGCTCATCGACGGTCGCGGCTGATGCGACCAAATCGAGCAAGAAGTTCTCACACGTCGTCGCAAACCCCAGGCGAATAGCTTCGTGGTCATCAACTATCGCTACCTTGACTTTCCCCATGCTTACACCCTAGCGAGCCGCAGCGACACCACAGTCTCGAAATGATGGGTCTGCGGAAAGATATCGAAGGCAGAAAGCCGGGTTAGCTCGTAGCCTGCAGCCGCAAACTGCTTCAGGTCTCTGGCGAGGGCAACCGGGTCGCAAGCAACATAGACGATTCGCTTAGGTCGCAATCGAACTATCTCGGATGTCACCTTTGTGGCAGCTCCTGACCTGGGCGGATCCAGCACTAGGGTCTCGGGAATCTCCTGCTGGTGGCGTAGAAACTGCAGCACATCGGACTTGATAAAGCTCAGCTTCCGAAGATCGGCAGCTGAACGCTTCCCATCAGAGACTGCCGATGCCGAGCTCTCAACTGCGGTTACGGAGGCATCAAAGTGCTCTGCGATGTTTGCCGCAAACAATCCCGCGCCGGAATAGAGATCCAGCACCTGATCGGCACCACCTAGCTCCTCAAGCTGCCGTAGCACCTCCCCCGCCAGCAGCTCTGGCGCGGCTTTGTGGGCCTGCCAAAAGGTGCTCCCGCTAAGACTAAAGCGACGGGTCAGAGCCTGATAGCTCAGCTGCGCGCTGGCCGCCTTTCCATTTACGCTCTCTGAGAGGTTTCCCATGTCATCGAGAGCAACCTCCACACGATTTCCATCGGAAAAGCGCTTGGTAAAAATGCCGGATTCGTTAATTTCGGCTGCCGCGAGTGGGTGCTTGCCGATTGGAATTATCTCGTCACTGCGCTGCCGCTTCACTCCCAGCCTGCCGTGCTTGTTAGCGTGCAATTGGATACGCCTGCGGTAGCCAAGCCCGGATTCGTCGGCGGCCGAGACCTCGCCCTGCCAATGCAGGCCAGCCATGCGATCAAGTGCCTCGGTCAACACCTGAGATTTCAGGCTCCGCTGGTGCTGGAGGGCAATGTGGCCAAAGTCGGCCCCTCCCGCGCCCTTTGCCGCCGCCGGCCAAATGTGTTCGATGCGATGCTCCGAGGGTTCCAGCACCTCAATAACCTCGGCTCGGACAAAGCTTTTGGCCTCTTCGACCACCTCGGCTCGGACCAGCTCGCCGTCAATGGCCCCCGAAACCAGTGCGACCTTGCCCTCGGGGCGGGCGACGAAGACGCCGCCGTGGGCAACCTTTTCGATTCTCAGCTCTAGACTCACGGGCTTAGTGTTCCACAGCTAACCTTTTCATGTGACATTACTTACGCTCGCCTCAACCTCGCCCGCTAGGCGGAAGCTTCTCGAAGAGGCGGGAATAGCCTTCGACCTCCTCTCCCCCGGAGTCGACGAGGAAGCGCTTGTCGAGGCTGAGCAACCCGAGAGTGCCTGCGCGCTGACACTGCTGCTTGCTCAGGCAAAGGCCGAGGCAGGAGCAAAGGCCTCCACCACGCAACTGGTTCTAGGCTGCGATTCCGCCCTCGAGCTCGATGGCGCCATCTTGGGCAAGCCGTTGCAGCCAGAGGTTGCCGCTCAGCGCTGGCGCCAAATGCGCGGACGCAGCGGGGTGTTGCACTCCGGTCACCACCTGATCGACACCCAAAGCGGCGCAGCGCTTTCGGTATGCACGCAGACGCTCGTTGAATTCGCAGACATCAGCGATGAACAGATTGACGCCTATGTGGCTACCGGAGAGCCGCTGAATGTTGCGGGGGCCTTTACAATCGACTCAATTGGGGGCGCCTACATCGATCGAATCGATGGCGACTACCACACAGTCGTGGGCCTATCGCTGCGGGCCCTGCGGGAATTGACCGAAAATCTAGGTCACCGCTACGAGGACATGTGGAGATAACGTCAACAAAACTTTGAGTTTTTTGTCTTTTGCTTATAAAAGAAGAGGCCGAAGTCCCAATAAGCTATCGGATTATGACCGAGCGTCGAATTGAAAAGCTGCTTATTGCCAACCGCGGAGAAATTGCGGTCCGAATAATTCGGGCAGCGAAGGACAGCCGAATTCCAACCGTTGCCGTCTATGCCGATCAGGACAGAGATGCTCAGCACGCCAAGCTAGCTGACGAGGCGTATTCACTTTCCGGTGTTACCGCAGCAGAGACCTACCTGGTAATCGACAAGCTCATCTCTGTAGCCAAGCGCTCCGGGGCCAATGCGGTTCACCCCGGTTATGGATTCCTTTCCGAAAACCCCGACTTTGCGCGAGCAGTCGTCGCCGCCGGGCTGATCTGGATTGGCCCTCCGGCTGAGGCAATCGAGCGACTAGGAGACAAGGTTTCCGCTCGAAAAGTGGCCGAGGCTGTTGGTGCACCGCTTGCCCCGGGAACGATAAACCCGGTTGAAACAGTGGCCGAGGTTGAAGAGTTTGTTGCCCAGCACGGTCTGCCGGTTGCCATCAAGGCCGCCTACGGTGGTGGCGGCCGCGGCATCAAGATTGTGCGCGATGCAAAGGAAATCGCGGAGCAATTCGAATCGGCAACCCGCGAGGCCGTTGCCGCATTCGGCCGCGGCGAGTGCTTTATCGAAAAATACCTGGACAAGCCGCGTCACGTGGAGACGCAGTGCCTTGCCGATGAGCACGGCAATGTCGTAGTTGTTTCAACTCGTGACTGCTCACTGCAGCGGCGGCACCAGAAGCTGGTCGAAGAGGCACCGGCTCCGTTCCTGTCGCAGCAGCAGGAGCAGGAGCTCTATGAGTCCTCCAAGCGAATCCTCAAAGAGGTCGGCTACGTCGGTGCCGGGACATGCGAGTTCCTCGTGGCGCAGGACGGCACAATCTCGTTCCTTGAAGTCAACACCAGGCTGCAGGTCGAGCACCCGGTCTCCGAAGAGGTAACTGGCATCGACCTGGTCCGCCAGCAGTTCCTGATCGCCGAGGGAAAGAAGCTCGAGGGTGGAGACCCAAAGGTCACCGGCCACTCTATTGAGTTCCGCATCAACGGCGAAGATCCGGGGCGAAACTTCCTCCCCGCTCCTGGACCAATCCATCAGTTCACTGTTCCAAGCGGCCCTGGCATCCGAGTTGACTCGGGAGTGGTGGCTGGCGATGTTGTCTCCGGCAATTTTGACTCGATGGTCGCGAAGCTCATCGTCACCGGCAAGGATCGTGAGGAGGCTCTGGAGCGCTCCCGCAGGGCGCTGGAAGAGATGCAGGTATTGGGAATGCCAACTGTGCTCCCATTCCATCGCCTAATCGTGGACGACCCAGCATTCACAGCTCCCGAGGGAGAATTCGGCGTCTACACGCGCTGGATTGAAACCGATTGGGAAAACCCTCTGGAGCCCTGGTCCGGAACGCCGGAGCCGGATCAGCCGATTGAGTCAAGGCGTGAGATCGTCGTTGAGGTTGCCGGCAAACGCCTCGAAGTTAGCGTTCCTCGCAGGCTTCTTGTGGGAGAGATAGGGTCTGCTGCCGGACATGCGCCGAAGCGCAAGCGAAGCTCACATCAGTCCAGCCACACCGGCGCGAAGGGCAACAGCCTGCTCGCCCCGATGCAGGCAACCGTTGTCAAGATGGTGGTCGGCGAAGGCGACAAGGTGCAAGAGGGAGATCTAGTCGTTGTGCTGGAGGCCATGAAGATGGAGCAGCCGCTGACTGCTCACCGCAGCGGAACCATTTCCGCAATTGGGGTTGGAGTGGGGACCACGATCTCCGCCGGCACCAAGATTCTGGAAATTACCGACTAGTCGATTGGTTGGTGCAGGGCACTTGCAGCCTCTGCGATAGAGCCAGATAGCGACGGGTAGACCGTGTAGGTCCTCGCCAGCTGGTCCACGGTGAGGCGGTTTTCGATAGCCACTGCAATCGGGTAGATGAGATCGGAAGCTCTGGGTGCGACGACCACACCGCCGATTACAGTGCCGGAGCCAACCGATGCGAACAGCTTGATGAAACCTTCCCGCAAGCCCTGCATTTTCGCTCGCGGATTGCCGGCCAAATCAATGGTGTGGATCTCGCCCCGAACCATGCCCTCTTCGATCTCCTTTTGCGACCAGCCCACCTGGGCAATCTCGGGCGCGGTGAAAACGTTGGATGCGACGTTTCTTAGTCTGGTTGGCGTGGCCACATCACCCATGGTGTGATACACGGCCGTTCGCCCCATCATTGCTGAGACCGAGGCAAGAGGGAGATGGGTCGAGCAGTCACCGATGGCATAAACGTTCGCCCTTGCGGTTCTCGCGACCTTATTGACAACCACCCTGCCGTCCTGCTCCAGCTTGATTCCAGCCTCTTCTAGTCCAAGCCCTGAGGTGTTGGGCGTTGCACCAACCGCAACTAGACAGTGGGAGCCCTCTAAGGTCTGTCCGTCAGAAAGCCTTACGATCACACCATCTCCGGTGTTCTCAACGGACTCTGCTCGCACCTTTTTGAGCAGGTTCATGCCGTGCCGGACAAAAACATCTTCAATTAGCGCAGCGGCGTCCTCATCGTTTCCAGGCAAAACCTTCTCGCGAGAAGAGACCAGGGTCACCTTGCAACCCAGCTCCAGGTATGCGGAGGCGAATTCGGCTCCGGTTACTCCAGAACCCACGACAATCAGGTGTTCGGGGAGAGACTTCAGGGAGTAGAGCTGCTTCCAATTGAGAATCCGATCTCCATCGGTTTTGGCCCCTGGCAGCTCGCGTGGCGACGCGCCGACTGCAACGATGATCGTCTTAGCCTCCATGCGCTCGGGCTCGCCGCCGGTCGCATGCTCAATAACAACGTGGTGGTTGCCATCGAGCCGGCCGCGGCCCGATATGACCCGAACCCCAAGCGCGCTGAGTGAGGTGAGCATCTCCTCCGATTGCGACTTAGCCAGCTTGATAAGCCGCTGGTTCATATCCTCCAGATCGATCTTGATCTTGGGGTGCACCTCTCGCCCATCGATTGAAAACTCAATTCCGAGCGACTGGGCCACCGAGACTCGCTGAGCGGCCTCGGCCGTGGCGATAAGGGACTTGGAGGGCACCACATCGGTAAGCACGGCGTTGCCGCCAACGCCATTCTCCTCAATTAGAACGACCTCGGCCCCCAGCTGGCGTCCGGCGCGGGCTGCTTCGTAGCCGCCCGGTCCGCCACCAATGATTACGATCCGATGTTGTTTCATTTTCGCCTCAGCCACCCCTACATTGTTCCGCATAATTTGAAACTCGCAAAAGAACTAAGCTGGTCGGTTATGGAACATCCGCTAAACGCACCCGGAGTAGACCCGTTTGAATTCGCGTCAGAGGCCGCAGAAAAGATCCGCGATATCTCCGGCATTGACAAGCACGACATTGCACTAACCCTCGGTTCGGGCTGGGCCAAGGCAGCCGACCTCATTGGCAAAACCGTCAGCGAGATCCCCGCGAGCGAGGTCCCTGGTTTTGTGAAGCCTGCAGTTGTCGGGCACGTTGGGACCATTCGCTCTATTGAACTTCCGAGCGGCAAGCACGCCCTTGTGATTGGAGCCCGCACTCACTTTTACGAGAACCTCGGCGTGCGTGCTGTGGTGCACTCGGTTCGCACCGCAGCTGCTGCGGGCGCAGAAGTCATGGTGCTCACCAATGGGGCCGGGGGCATCCAGCCACAGTGGGCCGGCGGTGCGGCGGTTCTGATCTCAGACCACATCAACCTGACCGCATCCTCACCTCTTGAGGGCGCCACCTTCATCGACCTAACCGATTTGTATTCATCGCGGTTGCGATCGCTTGCCAAAGAGGTCGACCCGACACTGGACGAAGGTGTCTATGTGCAGTTCCGTGGGCCGCACTACGAGACCCCGGCCGAGGTTCAAATGGCAAAGACCATGGGTGGAGACATCGTCGGCATGTCTACTGCCCTGGAGGCGATTGCGGCTAGGCAGGCAGGCATGGAGGTGCTCGGCATGTCTCTGATTACCAACCTGGCCGCCGGTATCCAGACCACACCGCTGAGTCACCAAGAGGTCATCGAGGCCGGACAAGCCGCGGAGGCCAGGATTTCAAAGCTGCTTGCCCAGATAGTGGCAAAGATCTAATGGAGCTCATTAGCGCCGCCCAATCCTGGATCGAGCAGGATCCAGATCCGAAAACTAGGGCCGAACTAACTGAGCTAGTGAATGCCAACGATGTCGCTGCCATAGCGGATCGCTTCTCAGGATCGTTGGAGTTCGGAACTGCCGGGCTTCGAGGAGAGTTGGGCGCGGGGCCAAATCGAATGAACCGGATCGTGGTAGCTCGGACGGCACTCGCCCTGGCAAACTTCCTCAACGAAAACCGGGCCGATTACCTCGATAACAATGGTGGATTGAGCGTCGTCATTGGCTTTGACGGGCGAGAGAATTCGGATGTCTTCGCAGGAGACTCCGCTCAGATAATCGCGGCTCAGGGCATTAGCGCAAAGCTCTTCGACCGCATGGTGCCCACCCCCGTTGCCGCTTTCACTGGGGCCCGGATGGGCGCATCGGCAACCATCGTCGTGACCGCCAGCCACAACCCACCGCGCGACAACGGCTACAAGGTCTACCTGGGCGGTAAGTTCTTCGGGTCTCAACTCGTGCCTCCGCAGGACTCGCAGATTGCTGCGAAGATTGCCGAAGTTGCCGAGAGATTCACCTTCGGCCAGATTCCGAAGAGCGATGAGATCACCTCTCTGGGTGAGGCGGAGATTACTCACTACATCCAGCGCGCTAGCGAATTAGTGCCGGAGCAAAATCCGCTGCGCGGAAACATCGCGATCACCCACACCGCGCTTCACGGAGTGGGATGGCCCGTAGTTTCGAGCCTATTCTCGGGACTTGGCTTCAAGGTCAATCCAGTCAGCGAACAACAGAAGGCCGATTCGAAGTTTCCAACCGTTAGCTTTCCAAACCCGGAGGAGCCCGGAGCCATGGACCTGGCCTTTGCAGCTGCTGCAGATGCAAATAGCGACCTGATTCTGGCGAACGATCCCGATGCGGACCGTCTTGCGGTTGCAATCCCATCCGCTTCCGGGTTCCGAATGCTCACCGGCGACCAGGTTGGTTTGCTATTGGCTCACGAGATTGCCAGCGCGGCCGATAGCGGGAGCCTTGGAAACTCAATAGTTTCGGCCGATATTTCCGCAGTTGCAGACCGCTTTGACCTGAAATACGAGCAAACGCTGACCGGCTTCAAGTGGATCTCGAAGGTCCCAAACCTAATCTTCGGCTATGAGGAGGCACTCGGCTACTGCGTAGACCCGAGCCACACCCCCGACAAGGACGGCATCACCGCGGCGCTACTTATTGCGGAGCTGGCGGCAAACCTTCTGGGCTCGGGAAGCGACCTGGAGCAGCACCTGAGCCAGCTTGAGGCAAGCTACGGCAAGATCTCAACATCGCAGGTCTCGGTGCGCGTAAGTGACCTGTCGATAATTGGCAAGGTGATGGCAGGGGTCAGGTCCAACCCGCCGAGCGAGTTTGACGGGGAGAACCTCACTTTCGAAGACCTCCTGGAATCAGACAGCTTGCGAACTGACGCAGTGATCTTGCAATCCAGCCGGGCCAGACTGATCTTCAGACCAAGCGGAACCGAGCCAAAGCTGAAGTGCTATCTCCAATACCGAGGAGATGGATCCGGGCTTGAGGTGCTAAGGAAGTTCGCTCAGGAGCTTATTGACTCCTATCAATAAGGCGGCGAATGCTCTGCGGCACAGGCAGTGATTCCGACTCGGAATCTGCTGGAATTGGCTCTGCGAAGCCGCGTCTAATCGGCACAATGCCGGCCCAGAAGCCTAATTTCATATCCTCTTCTGGATCGTCCACCTCATTCACGCCAATCTTCACCGAAGTCTCTTCCAGATCCACCTGAACAATGAGCGTTGCGGCCGCCTCTTTCTTGGTCATCGGCCTGGCTTCGGCAACCCGTCCAGGGATTAGGGCGTCACTGATCGCATCCAGTGCGGCGGCCTTCTCATCGTCCGGCACGAGTGTCGCCCTGCCAAAGATGACCACCGATCGATAGTGCATTCCCGAATTGAAATTGCTGCGAGAGACCTTGAGCGCGGTGAATTCGGTGATGCTAACGCAGACCTCAGGACCCTCGGCCAACAGGCGCATCAGCCTAGAGCCGGTTGAGCCGTGCAGGTAGATCTTCTCGCCGACTCTCCCGTAGGCCATCGGGATAACCAGTGGCGACCCGTCTGCCACCAAAGCGACATGGGCGACCATGTTCTCATCCAGAATGGAGTGAAGGTCAGATGTGGCGTGAGACGCCTTATAGGCCAGCCGCTTCAGCTGGGTGCGCTCGGTTTCTCCAGGTTGCATTTTCAAATGCTAGCCGAGCGACCGCTCGAGCTTTTCACGCAGCTCAACCAGATCGAAAATCGAGTCCACCGAAACCACCTCGCTGTAGTTGCCACCGAGCTGCTCCAGCACCTCGGGCGTTGCTAAAACTAGCTGGGCCGGAGAATTAGGTTGAGCCGCCTCCGCGATGCCTACGGCCTTCACCTCGGCAACCAGGCCGAGCTGCTCAAGCACCTTGTCAACATTTGACTTCAAGATGACGCTGGTGCCAATGCCAGCTCCGCAGACGGTATAGATAAGCACGTTGAGATTCAACCATTCAATTCTTTGATGCGGGTTACCACTAAGTTAACTTCACCTGCGGGTGCGGCTACTTGGCCTGGCGAGCGAAGCCAATTTCAATCATGTCCATCAGCTCCTCGCGCTCCGGCAAGCCCTGGAAGGCGGCCTCGGCGGCATTTAGCTGAAACTGCTCGAGATCAGCGATGGTGTAGCCGAAGGTGTCCACCAGAATCTCCATCTCCCGAGTGAGCGAGGTTCCGCTCATCAGGCGGTTATCCGTGTTTACCGTGACCTTGAAGCCCAAATCGTAAAGCACATCAAACGGGTGATCGGCCATGGTGTCACCCATCATTGAAAACGCACCGGTTTGCAGGTTTGAACTTGGTGATACCTCGAGTGGAATCTCTCTGTCGTGCACCCACTGCGCCACCGGACCGAGCACCACCAAGTCGGTGTCGCCCTCGGTGCGGGAGAACATGATGTCTTCAATCAGTCGCACCCCGTGACCCAGACGCAGGGCCCGGCCGGTCACGATAGCGTCCTTGATGGACTCGATTCCGTCGGCCTCACCGGCGTGAACGGTGACCGGGAACAGTTCGCTTGCCAGATAGTCAAAGGCGACCTTGTGGCGAGAGGGCAAGAAGCCCTGCTCGGCACCGGCGATATCGAACCCAACCACACCGTTGTTGCGGTGCCTAACGGCAAGCTCAGCGATCTCCAGGCCGCGATCGGCATGACGCATGGCGGTTACCAATTGGCCGGTGCGGATGAATCCACCACGACCCTCAATCTCCTCCATGCCGCGCTCCAAGCCGTCTTGAACCGCCTCCACCGTCTCGTCCAGCGAGAGCCCGCCGGCCAGGTGCTGTTCTGGTGCCCAGCGCAGCTCGGCATAGATGACGCCGTCCTCAGCAAGGTCACTAACCGCCTCGTAGGCAACCCGCTCCAGCCCCTCCCGGGTCTGCATCACAGCGACGGTGTGATCAAAGGCCTCGAGGTATTTGACCAAAGAACCCGAGTTGCAGACCTCGGCAAACCAGTCGGCTAGCTCGAGCGCGTTGTCCTTGGGCAGCGAGTGCCCAACCTTTTCGGCTAGTTCGACTATGGTCTGCGGCCTTAGGCCGCCATCGAGGTGATCATGCAGAGAGATCTTGGGGAGGGCTTGAATGTCCAAATGTTTTCCTAACTGACCCTGCCAAGGATAATCTCCCGGGCAGCGGGGGCGGCATCACCGAACTCAACAGCGGACTCGGCCAGGGAAATTGCACGCTCAAACTTCTCCGGAGTATCGGTATAGAGGGTCATCAGCGCATCACCAGCGGAAACCTGCTCGCCGATCTGGTGGTGCAGCTCTATTCCGGCGCCAAATTGCACATCGTCTTCTTTTCGCTCGCGTCCTGCACCCAGTCGCCAGGACGCAACGCCAACTGCAAGCGCATCTAGGCGCCTGATGAAGCCGCTCTCAGAGGCGCGGATAGTGTGCCACTCCTTGGCCTTCGGTAGCTCCGCATCTGGATCGCCACCCTGGGCCGAAATCATCTGCCGCCACTTCTCTAGCGCCTTGCCATTTTGAAGATTCTCGTTTGGGTCAACATCGGTTATGCCGCACTGGGCAAGCATTTCCTTGGCCAGCTCAACGGTGATCTCGACCACATCTCCCGGACCGCCACCGGAGAGCACCTCTAGCGATTCCTCAACCTCGAGCGCATTTCCAATCTTCTTGCCAAGCGGCGTTGACATATCTGTCAGCAGCGCTGAGGTCTTAACTCCAGCATCCTGGCCAATCTGAACCAGGGTCTTTGCCAACTCGCCAGCGCGATCAAGCGTCTTCATAAATGCTCCGGAGCCAACCTTCACATCCAGAACCAGCGCCGAGGTTCCCTCGGCAATCTTCTTGCTCATAATTGAAGAAGCGATTAGCGGAATGGCCTCGACGGTGCCGGTCACGTCGCGCAGCGAATAAAGCTTGCGATCTGCTGGGGCCAAGCCGGCACCAGCGGCACAGACCACGGCACCAACTTCGGCCAGCTGGCTGTAGAGCTCGGTGTTGGAAAGCGATGCCTGCCAGCCCGCAATTGCCTCCATCTTGTCCAAGGTGCCGCCGGTGTGGCCAAGGCCGCGACCGGAGAGCTGCGGCACCGCCACGCCGTAGGAGGCGACCAATGGTGCAAGCGGCAGGGTGATCTTGTCCCCCACGCCACCGGTCGAGTGCTTGTCGGCGGTTGGAGCCGAAAGGCCCGAGAAGTCAAGACGCTCACCAGAGGCGATCATGGCCATGGTGAGATCCAGGATCTCCTGGCGCTCCATGCCGTTTAGCAAAATCGCCATTGCCATGGCCGACATCTGCTCGTCGGCCACAACGCCCGAAGTGTAGTTCTCAACCAGCCAATTGATTTCGTCCGTGCTCAGCGTCTCGCGTTCACGCTTTTTGATAATTAGTTCGACTGCAGAAAAACTCAACTGTCCAGATCCTCACGTCCAAATGCATCGGGCAAAACCTCTGCCATGGTCTTGATGCCGCTCACGGTTTGCAGCAGCATCTCCTGTGCCGCGTGCTCGTTTAGCAGCTGGCGGCAGCGCCCGCAGGGCATGATGGTCTCGCCGCTGCCGTTGACACAGGCAAAGGCCACCAGCTTTCCGCCCCCGGTGCGGAAGAGCTCGCTGATCATCGAGCACTCCGCACACAGCCCCAGGCCATAGGAGGCATTCTCCACATTGGCCCCAGTGACGATGCGGCCATCATCGACCAGCGCCGCGGCCCCAACCGGATAGTTTGAGTATGGGGCGTAGGCATTGTGCATCGCCTCGGTTGCCTTGCTGGTTAGCTCACTCCAGTTGATTTCCATCTCTACCCCTTGGTGTAAGGAATCGCCAGGGCCTTAGGTGGTCTGGACTGACCAACAAAGGCGATTACCGCGATGATCGTCACAACATAAGGCACCATGGCGATGAAGTCGGTCGGGAAGCCCGGGCTGACCTGGTTTGCCCAAATTCTCAGGATGATTGAGAAGCCGAAGAGCAGCGCGGCAAAGGCGGCAGAAATCGGGTGCCAGCGTCCGAGGATCACAACGGCTAGAGCGATAAAGCCGAGGCCGCCGGACATCTCGCGACCGAACGCACCACCGCTACCGATTGTCAGCGCTGCGCCGCCAAGGCCGGCCGACATGCCTCCGATTGTGACCCACCAGAATCTGGTCAGCGCCACGTTGATTCCAACGGTGTCCGCGGCCAGCGGGTGCTCACCCACGGCCCTGGCACGCAGGCCAAGCTTGGTCTTGAACAGCACAAAATAAAGCGTCGGCACGAAAATCAAAGCCGCGAAGACCGTAATTCGGTTTTCAAACAGCACTGGTCCAACAATTGGAATATCGCTCAGCAGCGGAATCTCAATGATGTCCATGGTGCCGGGGAAGTTTACGTTCTCCGCGTCCTGCGTCAGCCACTGCTGGTAGAGGAAGTTGGTGATACCAATCATCAGAACATTCAGAACCACTCCGACGATAATCTGCTGGGCTAAAAACTTGATCGAGAATACGGCCAGCACCATCGACACCATCGCGCCACCGATCATGGCCGCGATTACGCCGAGGGTGTAGCTATCTGTGATTGATGCCACAACGGCTGCCAGGAAGGCACCGGTTAGCAGCTGCGCCTCAATTGCGATGTTTGTGATTCCAACTCGCTCACACATCAGGCCACCCATGGCGCCCAGCATGATTGGCACTGCCAGCACAAGTGCGGTGCCGGCGATAAAGGCGACCGGGATGTTCTCATCTGCGGCCAGCCAGCCAAGCAGCGCCACGATTCCAACGAAACCATAGATCGACGCCAACCAGAGCGGGCTCTTCTTGTTTTGCATTGCAAAGCGCAACGAGATGGCTGCAATGGCGAGCATGATTAGGCCAGCAGCCCAGCCCAGTGTCGATGAGCCGATCACTAGTGGATCGAGCTGAACCACATCGTCGCGCCGAGAGAGCACGAAGCTTGCATCGCCATCGCGTCCGAGTGCGCCGAACAACAGGGTCACCAACGCACCGAGCGCACCCATGATGATTGGGGACTTGAATCCGACCCGCTCTTCTCTTGAAAGCTCTACCGTGCTCACTTGGCACCTCCCTTCCGCAGGATGCGATCTCGCCACTGACCCAAGACATTAGTGGTCTGCGGCTTTGGCAGCCTAAACATGGCCCTAATCAGCGGCGGCGCCGCGATGAACAGCACGATGGCCCCCTGAACAATGCCGAGCACCTCAGGCGAGACGCCCAGCACCTGCATCGATGGTGCACCGGCCTTGAAGGCACCGAACAGCAATCCAGCAAGCAAGACGCCCGGAGCGTTGGAGCCGCCCAAGAGTGCGACGGTAATTGCATCGAAACCGATGTTGGCGTGAGCACTGGGGGTAACGCCAAAGCTGCTTCCCAGGGCCTGGTTCGCAGCAGCTAGGCCAACAAATGCCGCGGACAGACCCATTGCCAAGATGTAAGTGCGCTCAACGTTTACGCCGGCGGCGCGAGCGGCATCCGGGTTGTGGCCAACCATGCGCAGTCGGAATCCGATCGTGGAGCGCTCCATTAGCCACCAGAAGACAAATACCGCAGCAACTGCCAGCAGGATTCCCCAGTGCAGCTTGAAATCGTCACCCAATAGCTTTGGCAGCAGCGCCGTCTCCGCTGCCGGATCGGCCTTTGGGTTTCCGGTCGCGGCCTGCTCCTGCAGCAGCGCCGGATCGCGCATCAGGAACGTGAAGAAGTAAAGCATGATGTAGTTGAACATGATGGTGAGAATCACCTCATGCGCACCGGTTCTCGCCTTCAAAAAACCAACCAGCGCACCAAGCAACGCGGAGCCGAAGATGGCGGCGACGATCGCAAGTGGCAGGTGCAGGAGGAATGGCAGCTCCATGCGAGTTGCCACAAAAACGGCGAAGATCATTCCCGTGATCAGCTGGCCGGTTCCACCAATATTGAACAGCCCGACCCGGAAGGTAAGGGCTAGGCCCAGGCCGGCCAGAATCAATGGGGCACCCAACCTCAAAGTCTCGGTTATTGGTTTGATCGCCTTGACGAAGGTGTCGGCCTCTGCGTTATAGACGGCGCCCCTGAACAGCGCTCCGTAGCCTTCGCTTATTACCGACCATGCCGCGCCAAGAGCATCGGTTGGCCGTGAGAAGAAGTAGCCCAGCGACTCTATGAATTCTGGGTTAGAGCCAGCCATGAAGAGGGCGCCGACCAAGAACCCCAAGATGATGGAGATGATGGTTCGAATCCAGCTGCCGGCGAGGATCTCCTTCAGCGCCTGGCCGAAGCGGTCTTCGGTCTTACTCATGCGGTAACTCCTGCCATCAGCTTGCCCAATTCCTCACGGCTTGCGCTCGGATCGACGATTCCAACAATCTTGCCCCGATACATCACGGCGATGCGATCTGCCAATGCCAGCACTTCATCGAGTTCCGTCGAGACCAGCAAGACTGCCTTTCCAGCATCTCGTTCGGCGATTATCTGCTCGTGAATAAATTCGATTGAGCCAACGTCCACACCTCTGGTTGGTTGCGAAGCAATCAACAAGCTGACATCACGCGATAGCTCGCGGGCAACGACAACCTTCTGCTGATTACCGCCGGATAGATTTCCCGCAGCGGTCTCGATAGACGGCGTTCTTACGTCGTATTGCTCGACAAGCTCGGTCGCGATCTTGCGTCTGGCGGGAAAATTGATGTTGAACCCCTTGGTGAAGCGGGAGCTGTATGAGGCATTGATCATCATGTTCTCGGCAATCGAGAATTCGGAGACCAGGCCGTCAGTCTTTCTATCCTCAGGGATGTATCCGATTCCACTATCCAGCCGGCGACGCACCGAATAGTCGGTGATCTCCTTGCCGTTTAGCTCAATCATGCCCCTACCAGAAAGGTTGGAGCGCAGACCCAGCAAAACCTCTGCGAGCTCGGTCTGCCCGTTACCCTGCACCCCGGCAATGGCGAGTACTTCACCGCCATTGACCTCGAAGCTGACTCCGTCCACGGCTCGCTGCCCGCGATCGTCAAGCACGGCAAGATCCTCAACCCGCAGCACCGGTGCGCCAATCTTTGCATCGGCCTTGGAGATCGTCAGCTCAACCTCGCGCCCAACCATGAGGGAGGCGAGCTCCGAGGTGGAGGCATCCGGGGATGCGCTGCCGACCACCTTGCCCAGGCGAATGACGGTGATTCGGTCTGCGACCTCTTTTACCTCACGCAGCTTGTGGGTGATGAAAACGATTGATGTTCCGCTGGATGCGAGCTGGCGCATGATTGCCATGAGCTCGTCGGTCTCTTGCGGGGTTAGCACCGCGGTTGGTTCATCCAGAACCAAAACCTTTGCATCGCGCGAGAGCGCCTTGATGATCTCAACGCGTTGCTGCACGCCGACGGGCAAATCTTCAACAAGAGCATCGGGATCTACGTTGAACCCGAAGCGCTCGGAAATCTCCAAGACCTGCTGCCTGGCCTTAGCGGTGTCTAGCGCTCCCAGTGCCTTTGTCGGCTCGTGGCCCAGTGCCACATTCTCTGCGACTGTAAAAACGGGGATAAGCATGAAGTGCTGGTGCACCATGCCGATACCGGCGGCCATGGCATCGCCCGGCCCGTCAAAATCTTGTGGCTGGTCATCCAGCAGTATTTGTCCCTCATCGGCAGTGTAGAGGCCGTAGAGAACATTCATCAGTGTGGATTTGCCGGCACCGTTCTCTCCCAGTAGGGCGTGAATCTCTCCGGGCAAGACCGTGAGGTCAATCGAATCGTTTGCCACCAGCGTTCCAAAACGCTTGGTGATGCCGCGTAACTCCAGCTTCAAGGTGCACTCCTTCGTGCGTGTACTTCTATTTTTCCAAAGAGAGGGGCCGCAGGAAATACCTGCGGCCCCCTAGCAAACTATTTAGTAGTTCACAGCCTTTGGATCGATTTCGCCGGCAATGATGCCGTTCTCCAGCTCGGCTAGGCGAGCCTTGGTTGCGTCGTCGATTTCAGCATCGAAACCGTAGAACGGGCTCAGGCCGGTTCCACCGTTTGCAAGGGTGCCGAAGTAGTAGTCTCCGTTGAACTCAGCGCCAGCAACTAGGTCGGCGATGATGTCGTAAACAGCGGAGGTCATGCGCTTCTCAGCCGAGGTCAGAACGATGTCTGCGTACTCAGGGCTGGTCAGGGCGATGTCCTTGTCAACACCAACCATTACGGCGTCAACACCGGCCTCCTTGATGGCCTCAGAAACAGCACCGAACTGGAATCCAGCAACTGGGAAGATCACGTCTGCGCCAGCTTCAATCTGGGCAGCGGCGATTCCCTTGGAAACACCCGAGTTTGGTACGAAGTCACCCATGAAGTCACCGCTCATCTCAACTGGGTCCCAGCCGACAACGGTTACCTCAACGCCGTTCTCCTCACCCCAGGACATTGCTCCGTAGTAGAAGCCGTCCATGAAGTCGGTAACAGCAGGAATCTGGATTCCACCATAGGTTCCAACAACGTTGGTAGCCGAGTGGGCTGCAGAAACGTATCCGGCCAAGAAGCTGGACTCAGCCATGTTGTAACCAACTGGCTTTAGGTTGGTGGCGCCGTTCGACCATCCGTCAATGGTGACGAAGTGAACGTCTGGGTTTGCCTCAGCTGCTGCGTTTACCGAATCAACCAGGTTGAATCCGACGGCGAAGGTGATGTCACAGTTGGCATCGACCATTGCCTGCAGGTTTGGCTCGAAGTCCTCGGACGAGTTCGACTCGGCGTCACCGGTCTGAACGCCTAGCTGGCTCTCGGCGAGCATTAGGCCGTCCATAACGGACTCGTTGAACGACTTGTCGTTCCAGCTACCCTCGTCAGAGACGGCGCAGGCTAGGAAGTCAACAGTCTCAACTGGTGCTTCGGACTCGGTAGCAGATGCTGTGCTGGACTCGGTCGGCTCTGCCTCTGGAGCTGCGGCGCAGCCAGATAGGACAAGTGCCGAAGCGCCCAAAAGAGCGAATGCTGCTGATGCATTCTTTAGCTTCAAGGTTTCCTCCTGAAATATGTGAAGTGGCCTCAGGGGCCTGATTGATGATTACTCTACTGGTGAAAGAATCTAGCCAGCGACGCTCGGCGCAGATTTACCAAGTTGAAACATTCACGTATTTCTCGGGCTTAATCACAAAAGTTCCGAATGTCCGGACTGGCGCAGCACGTCCACCAGGCTCTTTACCTGCTGGGCATGCTCCTTGTTTGTGACCAGAAGTGCGTCCGGGGTGTCAACCACAATCACATCCTCCAGCCCGATCAAGGAAACCAGCCGACCCGTCTCAGAGACCAGGATTCCAGACGAGGATTCGGAGAGCACGCGAGCAGATCCCAGCACCGCCAGGTGGTTCTTTCTGCCCTGCGACTGGAGCTCGGCGATAGCGGCAAAGTCTCCGACATCGTGCCATTCAAATTCACCTGGAACAACTGCCACGAGGCCCTTGGCTGCTGCCGGTTCGGCGACCGAGTAGTCGATGGCAATCTTGGTCAAGGTAGGCCAGACGCGCTGCATTACCTCAGCCTGATGCTCGGTCCCCCAGGCCTTAGCTATCTCGCGCACTCCATTAGCGAGCGCCGGCTCGGTGCTCTGAAGGATGTCCAGTAGCAGCTGCGCCGGGGCGATGAACATGCCCGCGTTCCACAAATAATCGCCGGATTCGAAATATTTCTTTGCCTTCGGCAGGCGCGGTTTTTCCACAAACTTGGCGACAGAAAAGGCGTCGGAGCCCTTCAGCCGCTTGCCGCGCTTGATATACCCAAAAGCAACCGAGGGCTCGGTGGGCCTAATGCCAATGGTCACGATCTTGCCCGTTGCGGCCACAGAGATTGCTTCGCGAACCGCGCTGGCGAACCTGTCCTGCTCCAAGATCACGTGGTCGGCTGCAAAGGAGCCGATAATCACATCCGGCTCACGCTCCGCGAGGATCGCGGCTGCAAGCGCGATGGCGGCCGTGGAGTCGCGAGGCGAGGGCTCGAGCACAACGTCGCTCGAAGCCAAGTTCGGCAGCTGCTCGCTGACTGCCTGCGAGTGCACGTCGCCGGTTACAACCATGGTTCGGCCCTGGGAAATCGGCAACAGCCTGTCCCACGTGTCCTGTAGCAGGGTCTGACCATTTCCGGTGAGATCGTGCAAGAACTTGGGTGCACTTGCCCGGCTCAATGGCCACAGGCGAGAGCCGATACCACCCGCAGGAATCACCGCGTAAAAGTTTGTATCTGGTCCAGATTCAGATTCCATCACCTGAAAACCCTATGTTGTTTTCTCTTCATTGCGAAAGCAGATTGGCCGAGCGGTTACACTTGAGGCAGAAAATCTACCCTTGGAGGCTAGCTTGACTAATGCGCCTGCGGGAACCTTGTACCGAGGCAAGGTCGGTATGTGGTCCTGGGTGCTGCACCGCATTACCGGTGTGGGCATCTTCTTCTTCCTCTTGGTTCACGTTCTGGACACCGCACTGGTGCGCGTGAGCCCCGAGGCCTACAACGTTGTAATCGAGTCCTACAAGACACCACTGATCGGCGTTGCCGAACTCGGCCTGGTTGGTGCCATCGTGTTCCACGGGTTGAACGGCCTGCGCATCATTGCGGTGGACTTCTGGTCTAAGGGAACGAAATTCCAGTCGCTGATGTTCTGGCTGGTAATTGCGATCACGATCGTGCTGCTGGCCGGCTTCGCGCCGCTGCACCTGGCGAGAGTATTTGGGGAGTAGTCATGGCGGTAACTATTGAGACTCCAAACAGCCCACGCACCCGCAAGCAGGCCAACTGGGAGAAGTACGGCTGGCTCTTCATGCGAGTATCGGGCCCACTGCTCGTCGTATTGATCTTCACCCACCTAATCTCAAACCTGGTTGTCGGCGAGGGTATCAAGGCGATCGACTTCGCTTTTGTTGCCGGAAAGTGGGCTGACCCGTTCTGGCAGGTCTGGGACCTGTCGATGCTTTGGCTCGCGCTGATTCACGGCACCAACGGAATGCGAACCATCGTGAACGACTACGTAGAGCGCGCCAAGGTTCGCAAGGCCTTGAACACCACCCTTTGGGCGGTCGGCGGAATCCTGATTCTGCTCGGCACGCTTGTGATCTTCACCTTTGACCCATGCCCAGCAGGCGCTGCAGCTGAGCTGCTGCCGTCGTTCTGCCCAGCAAGTTAGGAAACCTGTGACCTCGACTGACAATGTGACCTATCACAGCCACGACGTGATCATCGTCGGTGCCGGAGGCGCCGGCATGCGCGCCGCCATCGAGGCCGGCTCGGATGCCAAGGTAGCGGTCATCTCCAAGCTGTTCCCAACCCGCAGCCACACCGGCGCGGCCCAGGGCGGCATGGCGGCAGCACTTGCAAACGTTGAGGAAGACAGCTGGGAATGGCACACCTTTGACACCGTGAAGGGTGGCGACTACCTCGTAGACCAGGACGCAGCAGAGATCTTGGCAAAGGAATCGGTTGACGCGGTCATCGATCTTGAGAACATGGGCCTTCCGTTTAACCGAACCCCGGATGGCAAAATCGATCAGCGCCGCTTCGGCGGCCACACCCGCGACCACGGCAAGGCTCCGGTTCGCCGCAGCTGCTACGCAGCAGACCGCACCGGCCACATGATTCTGCAGACTCTGTATCAGAACTGCGTCAAACTCGGAATCGAGTTTTACAACGAGTTCTACGTTCTCGACCTAGTGATGAACGAGGGCAAGCCTGCTGGCGTTGTTGCCTACGAGCTTGCCACCGGCGAGATCCACGTGTTCGCCGGCAAGTCCATAGTCTTCGCCACCGGTGGCTTTGGAAAGATCTACAAGACCACCTCGAATGCCCACACGCTCACCGGTGATGGCGTGGCCATCGCCTACCGCCGCGGCATCCCGCTCGAGGACATGGAGTTCTACCAGTTCCACCCGACCGGCTTGGCCGGCTTGGGAATCCTGCTCTCCGAGGCGGCTCGAGGCGAGGGCGGAATTCTTCGCAACGCTTCCGGTGAGCGCTTCATGGAGCGCTACGCACCGACCATTAAGGACCTAGCACCGCGCGACATGGTGGCGCGAGCAATGGCAAACGAGGTTCGCGAGGGTCGTGGAGCTGGTCCAAACAAGGACTACGTGCTGCTCGATCTGACCCACTTGGAGCCGGCGGTCATCGACGCGAAGCTGCCGGACATCACAGAGTTCGCCCGCACCTACCTTGGTGTTGAGCCTTACACCGAGCCGGTACCGGTATTCCCAACCGCCCACTACGCAATGGGTGGCATCCCGACCAACATAAAGGCAGAGGTGCTCTCGGATAATGACACCGTTATTCCTGGACTCTATGCCGCCGGCGAGTGTGCCTGTGTCTCGGTCCACGGAGCAAACCGTCTTGGAACCAACTCGCTGCTGGATATCAACGTTTTTGGAAAGCGTGCTGGAAAGTATTCGGTGGAATACGCCAAGACCGCGAAGCAGGTGCCGCTGCCGGAGAACGCCGCCGCGGACGTTGTGGCAATGCTCGAGAAGGTCCGCAAGGCCAAGGGCAAGGAAAAGGTTGCCCAGCTGCGCAAGGAGCTGCAGGAGACAATGGACAAGAACGCCCAGGTCTTCCGCACCGAAGAGACCTTGAATGAGGCGCTGGAGAAGATCAACGAGCTGCGTGCTCGCTACGAGAAGATCTCGATCCAGGACCAGGGCAAGCGCTTCAACACCGACCTGCTCGAGGCGGTGGAGCTTGGCTTCCTGCTGGATCTAGCCGAGGTGACAGTAATCACCTGTCGCGAGCGCCGCGAATCTCGCGGGGCTCACCTGCGCGAGGACTACCCAGACCGCAACGACAAGAAGTTCATGGTCCACTCGATGGCCTACCTAAAGGACAAGACTGACAGGAAGACCAAGACCAACATCAAGGTTGACTGGAAGCCGGTCACAATCACCAACTACCAGCCGATGGAGCGAAAGTACTAATGGCAGAGCAGGCAATTGCCGAGGTGGCAAGTTTCCACGTCACCCTAATGATTCGCAGATTCGACCCTGAGGTCGACTCCGAGCCGAAGTGGGTTGACTACGACGTTGAGATGTTTGGCACCGACCGCGTGCTGGATGCGCTGCACAAGATCAAGTGGGAGATTGACGGCAGCCTGACCTTCCGTCGCTCCTGTGCCCACGGAGTCTGCGGCTCCGATGCAATGCGCATCAACGGGCGCAACCGCCTGGCCTGCAAGACCCTGATCAAGGACCTCGACATCACCCAGCCGATTTACATCGAGCCAATCAAGGGTCTTCCGGTAGAGAAAGACCTGATCGTAGACATGAACCCGTTCTACCAGGCATACAAGGACATCAACCCATTCTTGATGGCCAGCGACACCCCGACCAAGGAGCGCCTGCAGTCGCCGGAGGACCGTGCTCGCTACGACGACACCACCAAGTGCATCCTGTGCGCCGCCTGCACCACCAGCTGCCCTGTTTTCTGGACTGACGGCCAGTACTTCGGCCCGGCCGCAATCGTGAACGCCCACCGCTTCATCTTCGACTCCCGCGATGAGGGTGCCGAGGTTCGCATCGACATCTTGAACGACAAAGAGGGCGTCTGGCGCTGCCGAACCACCTTCAACTGCACCGAGGCCTGCCCTCGCGGTATTGAGGTGACCAAGGCGATCGCCGAGGTAAAGCAGGCAATCCTTCGGGGAAGGCCCTAGGCTCCGAAGCGGTTGAGAACCGCATGGCATTAGAACGCAGAACAGTACTTGCCGGCGGAGTAGCCGCCACATCCATGATGGCGCTGACCGCTTGCGCCGCTGAGCCCGAACCCGAGGTCGCGAAGACCACGCCCCCCTCGGCCACGGTTGAGGACACCCCGGAGGAAACCAGCGGCGAGCTGCTGCTGGGAACGGTCGATGAAATCGCGGTCGGCTCAGCGAAGAAGTTTCCAATCGATGGCGGGAAAACAATCCTGGTCACCCAACCCCGAGAGGGTGTCTTTCGCGCATTCGATGCCACCTGCACCCACGCCGGTTGCATCGTAAACGGGGTTGAGGGTGAGCTAATTGCCTGTGGTTGCCACGGTGCCCGCTTCGATGCCGAATCGGGCGAACCGGTCGCCGGGCCGGCAAAGAGCCCGCTGGGTCCAATCACTCTCGAGGTGCGTGGGGCTGAGCTGTTCGCAACCATCTAGCCAATAAATTTGTCTTCATGCTTTCAATCGCAACCGTAAACGTAAACGGCGTTCGCGCCGCCGCACGCAAGGGCATGGGTGAATGGCTCGCTGCGGCCAAGCCGGATATCTTGTGCCTACAAGAAGTGCGCGCGCCATCCGAGGAGCTGGCCAAGCTGGCGAGCGCCGATGGCGCCCTAGGTGGCGACTGGTACATCGCGGACCAGGAGGCATCGGCCAAGGGGCGAGCGGGAGTGGCAGTGCTCAGCCGTATTCCATTTACCGAGATTCGCATGGATATCGGGCCGGAGGAATTTGACTCTGCCGGCAGGTGGCTGGAAGCAGACTTCGAAACCAAGGCCGGAAAACTCACCGTGGTGTCCACCTACGTTCACTCTGGAGAGGCAGACACTCCAAAGCAGGTAGAGAAATACAAGTTTCTCGAGGCGATGGAACAGCGCATGGGCGAGCTAATTGCAGGCGGCAGGCTGGCGGCCGTGGTCGGCGATCTGAATGTCGGTCACACCGAGCTGGATATCAAGAATTGGAAGGGCAACCTCAAAAACTCCGGATTCCTGCCCGAGGAGCGAGCCCACTTTGATAACTTTGCCGCCCAGGGCTGGGTCGACATGGGCAGGGACGCACACCCGGAACAACCCGGCCCCTACACCTGGTGGTCCTACCGCGGAAAAGCCTTTGACACCGATGCCGGCTGGAGAATCGACTATCAGCTAGCGACGCCGAATCTGGCGGCACTAGGGCAGAATTATCGAGTCGATCGCGCACCTAGCTACGATGCGAGATGGACCGACCACTCTCCCGTGGTCGTGGACTACAAGCTTTAGGAAGCCCCATGAGCAAACCAAATCTGCTGAGCGGAATGCAGCCATCCGCTTCCAGCCTGCACCTTGGCAACTACTTGGGAGCGCTCAAGCAGTGGGTAGCAATGCAGGAGGACTTCCAGGCCTACTACGTAATCGTTGACCTGCACGCAATCACCGTGCCGCAGGACCCGAAGCTGCTGCGCGAGAACACCCGAAGAACCGCGGCGCAGTATCTTGCGGCCGGCCTAGATCCCAACAAGTCGGCCCTATTTGTTCAGTCTCACGTTCCCGCTCACGCCCAGCTGGCCTGGGTACTCAACTGCATCACCGGTTTCGGCGAGGCCTCCCGCATGACCCAGTTCAAAGACAAGAGCCAAAAGGGAGGCGCAGAGAACTCCTCGGTGGGCCTATTCACCTATCCGGTCCTTCAGGCCGCGGACATCCTGCTCTATCAGCCAAAGGCAGTGCCGGTGGGCGAGGATCAGCGACAGCACCTCGAACTAACCAGAGACCTGGCGATGCGTTTCAACTCCCGATTCGGAGACACGTTTCAAATCCCGGAGGCGCACATCCTCAAAGAGACCGCAAAGATTTACGACCTGCAAGACCCCACAGCCAAGATGAGCAAGAGCACTGCTGATCCGAAGGGGCTGATCAACCTTCTAGATGAGCCGAACCAAGTCGTCAAAAAGATAAAGAGCGCCGTTACCGACACCGACGGTGAGATCAGGTTTGACCGAGAGGCAAAGCCCGGGGTCTCCAACCTGCTCGGCATATTTTCTGCCATCACTGGCGAGTCGCTGCCCCAGCTGGAATCCCGTTTCGCGGGTCAGGGCTACGGGCAGCTCAAGGGCGAGCTGGCAGACGCGGTGCTGGGGTTGCTGGACCCAATCAGGACCCGCACCCAAGAGCTGCTTTCCGATGAGGCCGAGCTTGATCGGCTATTGGCATCGGGTGCGGACAAGGCGAATGAGCTGGCTGAGGCCACGCTGAAGACCGTCTACGACCGCATCGGTTTCGTCGCTCCAGCCCTTTAGAGGAATTTCCCAGCCGCTAGGAGTATTGTTCTAGGTAGCACAGTTCTTCGGGGTCAGTGAAAATCTGAGCCGGCGGTTAAAGTCCGCGACCCGACTGGAAGCATCGCAGCCAGCGATGTGGCTTCAGGCGGTTGATTCGGTGAAATTCCGAAACCGACGGTTAAAGTCCGGATGGGAGAAGAACCGGGGCTTGGCCTGCCAGCCCCTCTTTTTTCGCGTGCCCCGCGGTGGCTGTGCCCTACCGAGAGGGCAACAATGACTCAGTTTGAACCCGCAATGCGCCGGGCACTTGAGCTTGCCCTGCTAGGCCCTGCCCATGGAGTAAACCCTCAGGTCGGCGCCGTGATTCTCGATAAAGATCTGAATGTAATCGCCGAGGGCCATCACAGGGGATCCGGCACCCGGCACGCTGAAGTGGTGGCAATCGAAAGCCTCAAAGAAAACCTCTCCTACCCATTCGCGGCCGGTCTAACTGCGGTCGTGACACTCGAGCCATGCAACCACACCGGACGTACTGGCCCCTGCGCCCAGGCGCTCATTGATGCCGGCATCTCCCGCGTCGTCTATGCATCATCTGATCCCGGCGCAACCTCCGGCGGCGGCGCGCAGCGCCTCGCGGATGCGGGCGTTGAGGTTATCGCGGGAGTGCTGCTGCAGGAAGCAGAAGAGCAGGGACGCGTCTGGCTGAGCGCAAACCGCAACAAGCGGCCGTTTGTGACCCTGAAGTGGGCCTCGAGCCTCGACGGCAGGACTGCCGCTCAGGATGGATCCAGTAAGTGGATCTCGGGCGAGGAGTCCAGAAACGACGGACACCTCCGCCGCAGCGAGGTGGATGCCATTTTGGTTGGCGCCGGCACCGTTGTTGCGGATAACCCGGAACTGACGGCACGAAAGGACGATGGCAGCTACTTCGAGCACCAACCGCTGCGGGTTGTCTTGGGCGAGCGAGAGCTTGATTCGGCGCACAGAGTCTTCAACGACCGGGCCAAGACTGTTCACCTGAAGACCCGCTCGGTGACTGCCGCACTAGATCAGCTATGGGAGATGGGAATCAAGCATCTCTGGGTTGAAGGTGGCCCACACGTTGCCAGCGAATTCGTAAAGCAGAACCTGGTAGACGAATTCATCATCTATCTGGCTCCGATGCTCCTTGGCGGCGAGCGGACATCGATCACCGATTTGGGCGTAAGCAGCATCGCGGGCGCGCTGCAGCTAGAAATCTTGGAGCACAAGATGCTCGGCAAAGACGTTTTCATAAGAGCAAGGAGAAGCTAAATGTTTACAGGAATCATCGAGGAACTCGGTTCGGTGGCAGCAATCGAGCAGCAGAAGGATGCCATTCGACTGACGATCAAGTGCGGGAAGGTGCTATCGGATCTGCACCGAGGCGATTCAATATCCTGCTCTGGCACCTGCCTGACTGCCATCGAGATCGACGAGCACGGTTTCACCGCCGATGTGATGCTGGAGACGCTGAAGCGCTCCAGCCTGGATGGCGTCTCAGTTGGCGACAAGATAAACCTCGAGCGCGCAATGAACCACGAGACCAGATTTGGCGGGCACATCGTCCAGGGCCACGTCGATGGCGTTGGCGAGGTGGTGTCGCGCGAAAAGAGCGAAAACTGGGACTGGCTCAAGATCAGGATTCCACACGATTTGATGAAATACGTAGTCCACAAGGGCTCAATAACCCTCGATGGAATCTCTCTGACGGTAAACGACATTGACGGCGATGTAATCGCACTTTCCCTGATTCCCGAGACGCTTGAGGTGACGACCTTGGGCTACAAGGGGCCTGGAGACAAGGTGAATGTCGAGGCAGATGTGCTGGCTAAGCACATCGAGAGACTGCTGGAGATGCGATGAATATTGAATACTCACCAATCGAAGAGGTGCTTCAGGCGCTGCGCGAGGGAAAACCGGTCGTCATCACCGATGCCGAAGATCGCGAAAATGAGGGCGATGTAATCATTGCCGCCGAACTTGCCTCGGCAGAGTGGGTGGCCTGGATGGTGCGATACACCTCCGGCTACCTGTGTGCCCCAATGTCCGAGGAGCGAGCCAACGCACTAGAGCTCCCACTGATGTGGGTGAACAACGAGGACCCACACCACACCGCCTACACGGTCAGTGTGGATGCCGCGAACCGCGAATCCACCGGGATATCGGCCAAGGAGCGCGCCAACACCGCAAGGGTGCTGGCAGACCCAGCCTCTACCCCGGCATCGCTAATTCGTCCCGGGCACGTAATTCCGCTTAGGGCCAAGCGCGGTGGCGTGCTGGAGCGCCCCGGTCACACCGAGGCAGCGGTTGATTTGATGTATTTGGCGGGTCTGCAGCCGGTGGGGCTGATGGCCGAGGTGGTCAACGACGACGGAACAATGATGCGAGCCGGGGAATTATTTGAACTGGCAAAGCGGTTTGAACTTCCTATGAGCACAATTTCACACCTGAAGGACCACCTCGCCAAGCGAGGCGTGGAGCCTGCTGGGGCAGGAAACCGGATTCGCTTCGAGGCGGAAGCGAACATTCCAACCACTCACGGAGATTTCCGCGTTCGTGGCTACTACGACGTGCAGACGACCGCGGACCACGTGGCAATCATTTCGGGCAACCCGACCGGGGAGAACGTCCTGGTGCGCATGCACTCTGAGTGCATCACCGGAGAGGCCTTCGGATCTCTCAAGTGTGAGTGCGGGCCCCAGCTAGAGGCCGCAATGGATGCCATCAATGAATCCCCAGATGGCGGAATCGTGATCTACCTGCGCGGCCAAGAGGGTCGCGGAATTGGCCTGCTGAACAAACTGAAGGCCTACTCCCTGCAGGAAAAGGGCCTCGACACCGTAGATGCCAACCTAGCGCTGGGCCTTCCCAGCGAGGCTCGCGAATACGGTGCGGCCGTAGAGATCCTTGATGATTTGGGCGTGAAGAGCGTTCGCCTGCTCACCAATAATCCAGCGAAGCGCCGCTTCTTGGAAGATGCAGGGGTGAAGGTCAGCGAGACCGTTCCGCTGATTGTTGGCCTAGCCGAGCAGAACAAGGGTTACCTCGAGGCCAAGCGCGCCCGCATGGGGCACATGATTCCCGCTAACCTTAAGTAGTGAGCGGTCAGGGAGCACCCCAACTCAAGGTAAGTGGGTCGGGCGTAAAAGTATTTGTCATTTCCACCTCTTGGCACACCCAAATCATGGATGGGCTAACCGAGGGCGCGAGGCGTGAGCTGGAGCGCAGCGGGGCAACTGATGTTACCTACTGGCAGATCCCGGGCGCCTTCGAGTTGCCCCTTGCGGCTCAGCAGGCCATCGAAAAAGGTGCCCAGGCCGTGATTGCCCTCGGGGTGGTCATCCGGGGAGAAACTCCGCACTTTGACTACGTCTGCAACGCCGCAACCGACGGACTGACCAGGGTCCAACTGGATAGCTCGGTCCCAATCGGGTTCGGCCTACTCACTGTCAACAATGAGGACGAGGCCCTTGCCCGCGCAGGTCTTGAGGGATCCAAGGAAGACAAGGGCGCCGAGGCCGTACAAGCCGCGCTGAGCATGCTGGCACTTCGCTAGGCCCAAAAACCATCCAAAGCCTTTAGGCTGTTTTCCATGGATCTAATCGAAATCACGCGTAACTCCCTCCTGGTTCTTCACTTCATCGGCTATGCCGCCCTCTTTGGTGGCTTCATGACCCAAATGAAGGCAATGGGTGCCGGAACCGCCAAAATCGTGCCGGCAATGGTGCACGGAGTTTGGACCGTGGTGGCAGCCGGATTGCTGCTGGTCGGTGTCGCTGAATACAGGGCGGCTATGGACCCGGACATCGAGGTGAACCACGCCAAGGTGGGCGTAAAGTTCGCGATCGCGCTGGTTGTGCTGCTGCTTGTCCTGATCAACAAGAAGAAGGACTCGGTCAAGGCTCCGGTCTTGGGCGCCATCGGTGGTCTGACCGTTGTCAACGTGATTCTCGCCGTCTTCTGGCACTAGTAATTTGTCAAGTCTTCCCACGGGAGCTTTACCCCAGGGGGGGGCGCCGATGGAATCTTGATATGGTTTTGCAGTGAAGCAAAAACTTGGCAACCGCAGGGTGACCGGAACCGAGCAGTTCTACACCCCGGCGGCTCTCGCCAACGAGCTAACCAGCTTTGCGCTTTCTCACATCCCAAATTGGCAACAAAAGCGATTCCTTGAGCCGGCAGCTGGAACTGGAAGCTTTGTTCGTGCGCTCCAGTTAAATGGAATCGAATCCATCACGGCAGTTGATAAATATCCAAAACACGAGCTTGCCATTGAGGCCGATTTCCTGGACTTTCAGCCCGACGAGGACGGATTTGTAACGCTAAGTAATCCGCCGTTTGGGCGCAACAACGCGCTCTCAATTCCGTTCTTCAACCGTGCCGCGGAATTCAGCGATCACATTGCCTTCTTGGTTCCTCGATCTTGGCGAAAGTGGAGTGTTCAGAACCGACTGGACCCAGCCTTCCACTTGGTCGCCGACCGTGATGTCTTTGTTTCCTACGAGGACGAATTCGCCGAGCCGCTCGCTCCGACCAATGAGCTCAGGACCTGCTTTCAGATTTGGAGCCGGGGCACTAGCCCGCGGGAGCGGATTGTCGTGCCAGACAATGAACTGGTTGCAAAAACCAGTCCGGGTGATGCAGATGTAGCTATTCGAGTCTTTGGCTTTGGCTGCGGAAAAGTGCTGTGGGATTTCCCCCGACAGCCGAACACGACCCTGATTTTTCTCAAGATCATGGACTCCAGGGCGGGTGAGCTTTTGGCCGAACTGGATTATCAGCGATTCACAAAGAACACGGCTTACACTGAGGCGCTGGCCTTCACAGAGCTGAACTACCTGCTGAACGAACAGGTCTTCGGTGACCCCATGGCAAAAAGGATGCAATCTTGAGCAACTATCAGCAAGACCCGAGCCAAAACCCAAGATCTCGGGAGTACAAGGGCCCGCGCGCTTCGCTGAAGGACCTATTGCCCTACCTAAAGCCTCATCGGAAGGTTCTTAGCTTCGCGATTGCGCTATCAATGCTGGGCTCGCTGATGGCGCTAGCGCAGCCGCTGCTAATCGGCCAGCTCATCACGGCGGTCGAGCAGAGTCTTGAAGTGCAGAACCTAGCAATCGCCCTGGTGGCGCTGATAATCGTCAGCGCCCTGGTAAATGCCTTCCAGTACTACCTGCTCTATAAGACCGGTGAGGGTGTCGTGCTCTCCACCCGCAAGGCGCTGGTTTCTCGAATGCTCCGGCTTCCCATCTGGCAATACGACCGCAGGCGCATCGGCGACCTAGTCTCTCGAGTTGGCTCGGATTCCACGCTATTGAAGTCAGTTCTCACCCAGGGCTTGGTTGATGCCCTAGGTGGCATGATCCAGTTCTTCGGGGCGATTATCGTCATGGCCTTCATCGATCCGCTGCTGCTTGGCTCCACGCTGCTGGTTGTCATGGTGGCACTGGTCGCGATAACAACCACCGGAAGGCGTATCCGGAGAGCGACGACTCTGGCGCAGCAGAAGGTCGGCCAAATGTCAGCCGCGGTGGAGCGGGCGCTCAGCGCGATTCGGACTATCAGGGCATCGCGTGCCGAGGAGCGTGAGAGCCAAGCCGTGTACAAGGACGCCGAAGCGGCCTACGACCAGGGGCTATCTATCGCCAGACTTTCCGCAGCTGTTGCCCCGATTGCCCAAATGGCCTTCAACACTGCGTTCATAGTGGTGCTGGGACTGGGCGGGCTTCGGGTTGCCACCGGAGCGACCACTATCTCATCTCTTGTGACCTTCGTGATTCTGCTGTTCTTCATGATTGGGCCACTGATCTCGGCATTTGGTGCCTACACCTCAGTCATGGGTGCCCTGGGTGCACTGGCAAGAATTCAGGAGATCATGGTGCTCGAGGAGGAGGATGCGGGCGAACCTACGGCGCACCGCACCGGATCCACCAAAACTGCTATCGAATTTAGCCAGGTGAACTTTCACTATCAGGCCGAGGGCGAAGAGGAGCCGAAGCAAATTCTGCATTCGGTCGACTTCAAGATTGAGCGTGGCAGCCGGGTGGCGCTGGTTGGGCCATCGGGCGCCGGCAAATCAACGATCTTTTCGCTCATAGAGCGCTTCTACGAGCCAACCGATGGCCAGATTCTGCTCGATGGGCAGCCGGTCACGGAATTCTCTCGTCGCGAGCTGCGCGAGCAACTCGGCTACGTCGAGCAGGACGCTCCGGTTTTGGCCGGCTCAATTCGAGAGAACTTACTACTAGGCAGGGACGGCGCCACCGACGAGGAGCTGACCGAGGTGCTGGATCAGGTAAACCTGTCTGAGGTTTTGGCCCGAGACGAAAAGGGGCTTAGCGCCGAGGTTGGTGAGGATGGCATCATGCTCTCCGGCGGCGAGCGGCAACGCCTCGCCATTGCCAGAGCACTGCTGGCAAGGCCGCCAATTCTGCTGCTGGACGAATCAACGAGCGCCCTCGATGGCCCGAATGAGCAAAGGATGCGGGAGGCCATTGACGCCGTCGCGCAGGATCGAACGCTGTTAGTTATTGCCCACCGGCTCTCAACTGTTGTGGACTCGGATCAGATAATCGTTCTAGAGCGGGGTCGGGTGATCGGCGTTGGCACCCACAGCGAGCTAGTGAAGTCAACCCCGCTCTATGCCGAACTAGCCAAGCACCAGCTGCTTGTTTAGCTAAGGTAAGACGATGAGCAACGGCGCCGAAATCACAGCAGAGCATGTCCAAGAGCTTGATGCGAAGGACCCGCTGGCCGCATTCAAGCAGGAGTTCTTTATCTCGGATGAGAATCTTTGCTACCTCGATGGCAACTCTCTGGGGCGACTCCCAAAGCAGACCATAGCCGCGGTGAATTCCTTCCTCACCGACGAGTGGGGAACGGAGCTAGTTGATGGCTGGTCGCACTGGATTGATCAGGCTCAGCCAGCTGGTGACTTACTTGCCAGAGCCGCACTGGGCGCTGGCCCCGGTCAGACTTTGGTGTGCGACACCACGAGCGTGAACTTCTACCAGCTCTGCGTTGCTGCCGTTCGGGCTAACCCCGGACGCAAGAAGATCATGGTCGATGCCGCAAACTTTCCCACAGACCGCTACATCATTGCCGGAATCGCAGACCAGTTTGGGCTCGAGGTAATAACCCTGGATAACGACGGCTCCGGCGGGCCCGGGGCGGTGGCGATTGAGAGCGAAAACGAGCGCATCACCGCAGCTGCGCTCAGGCCACTGCTGAGCGAGGATGTTGCCCTGCTGACGCTGCAGGCAATCAACTACCGATCTGGTGCTCGGCAAGACCTAAAGGAGATAACCAACCTCGCGAGGGAGTTTGGAATCCTGGTGGTTTGGGATTGCAGTCACGCGGTGGGCTCGATCGCTCTGGACTTCGAGAAAAACGGCGTGGACCTAGCCGTAGGCTGCACGTATAAGTACGGCAACTCAGGACCGGGATCACCGGCGTGGCTTTTTGTTAGCAAGCGGCTCCAGGAGCAGCTGAGAGTTCCGATCCAGGGCTGGTTCGCTCAGGAGAAGCAGTTTGAGATGGGTCCATACTTTGAGCCCTCGAAAGAAATTCGCGGCTTCCAGATTGCGAGCCCGTCAATAATTGGGATCCGTGGTGTCGAGGTTGCCTTCGAGATGATTGACCGGGCCGGAATTGAAAACATTGAGCGCAAGGCTGCAATTGGAACGCAACTGATGATTGACCTTTTCCGGCAGTGGTTGCGGCCTTTGGGCTTTGCGCTTGGGACTCCGGAGGATGCATCGCTTCGCGGCGGGCACATAATTCTCAAGCATCCCGAGGCAAAGCAGATTGCCTACGGCCTGCGAAAGCTAAAGAGTGTGATTCCTGATTACCGTGAGCCGAATTCGATCAGGCTGGCAATAAGCCCTCTCGCCACCAGCTACGGCGAGGTCTTTGAGGGCTTCCGGCGGCTTCGCGATCTAGTTGAATCTGGCGAGTATCGGAGTCTAAGCCAAGACGGAAACCGAGTTACATAGCCAAAATCTGGAGCACCCATGGAAAACAATAAACACGTAACCTACATCTCCTACCTCAAAGTGGACGAGCTGCTGGAGCTGCAGCAACCTCTCAGTGATGGCCCCGAGCACGACGAGCTGCTTTTCATAACCATCCATCAGGTTTACGAGCTTTGGTTCAAGCAGTTGCTGCACGAGTCCAGTGCACTTCAGCAGGCGCTAGAGAGCGGAAGCAGCCACCGTGCATTGGCGCTGTTGGGGCGCATGAGGACAATCATGAAGACCTGCGTTTCCCAGCTAGATATTCTCGAGACGATGACCCCGCTGCAGTTCAACTCATTCCGGGCGCGCCTCTCATCATCCTCGGGCTTTCAGTCGGCTCAGTTCCGTGAGTTTGAGGCCGTATTGGGGCGACGCGATCAGGCTGGTGCGAGCGCAGAAAAATCCACCGGCATGGGAATGGCAGAACATCTAATCCCGGGATCTCCAGCCCGAGCCCGAGTCGAGGCCGCAATGTCGCGCGGATCCATCTGGGACTCAGCGCTGCACTACTTCCACTCTCGGAAGCCGATGCCGAGCTCCGTGCTTGAACGCGATGTGAGCGTGCAGTGGCAGGCAGATTCGGATGTGCAGCAGGTGCTGCTGGAGATCCACCGCAACGATCCAGAGGCTGCCATGGTTGCAGAGGCCATGGTGGATCTCGACGAGGGTCTGCAGGAGTGGCGCTACCGCCACGTGAAGATGGTGGAGCGAACCATTGGAAAGAAGATGGGAACTGGCGGCTCCTCCGGGGTTGGCTACCTCGCATCGACACTTTTCAACCCGGTCTTTCCAGATCTGTGGGAGATCCGCAGTCAGTTCTGATTCAGATTTGCTACTAACCTTCTCTCGTGAGCAAAATCGCAATCTATCCCGGCTCCTTTGACCCGGTAACCCTTGGCCATCTCTCGGTCGCCAAGCGTGCCCAATCGATCTGCGATGAGCTGGTGGTGGTGGTCTCACACAACCCGGGGAAGAAGCACCTGTTCGACAGGGCAACCCGAATCCAGCTTTGGCAGCAGTCTGCCGTAGAGCTGGGCATGGACGCGATTCGTGTTGTGGAGCTGGTTGATGGCCTTCTTGTGGATGCCGCCAAGGAGCTTGGAGCGACTGCGATCGTAAAGGGGCTGCGAACCGCTGCCGATCTCGATTACGAGCTACAGTTTGTGAACATGAACCGTGAGCTGAGCGGCATCGAGACTGTATTCCTAGCCACCGAGCCGCAGTACTCTGCAACCAGCTCCTCACTAATTAGAGAGGTCGCACTGCTTGGCGGCGATGTCTCCCCACACGTGACAAAATGCGTAGCCGAGGCGCTGAGCGAGGTGTCGAAATGACCTTGGTAGTGGCAGTTAGGGACCTGATGCGTAAGCCCGGCCACATGCGCGAAATTGAGTTGACCCACCAGTTTGAGCAGAACTTTGGCACCGAATTCGTATTTGCGCCAAAGGGCTCTGAGATCGAACTTGATGTAAGGCTTGAATCCGTTCACGAGGGAATACTGGTTACTGCAACCGGCGAACTAGAGGCGAGCAGTGAGTGTGCGCGCTGCCTCGAGGAGGTCAAGGTGCCGGTAGATGTGTATTTCCAGGAACTGTTCCATTACGACTCCTCCGAAGAGGATGACTTTGTGGTGGGCGTCGACGAAATTGACCTAGAGCAGGCGCTGATAGATGCGGTTGTTCCGAATCTTCCGCTAAAGCCGCTCTGCAGCGAGGACTGCTCTGGGCTCTGCGCAGGCTGCGGCATGAAACTGGCGCCGGGCGAAGAGCACGAACACGAGGCTCCGATTGACCCGCGATTCAACGCGCTCAAGGATTTCGGTAAGAACTAGTTGGATCCCATCGTCACCACGTTGGACACCAACATGGCGCGCGTCATCGGACCTACTCCCCCGGGATTTGGCGAGACATAACCCGCGACCTCGGAAACTTCCGGGTCAACATCGCCCAGCAGTTTTCCGTCAACGCGTGAGATTCCAACATCAAGCACCGCGGCTCCAGGCTTGATCCAATCCGGCTTCACAAAGTGCGGCTTTCCCAGAGCAGCTATGACTATGTCGGCTGCCCTCACCTCTTCTTCCAAATCAGCCGAGGCGCTGTGCAGCAGCGTAGGCGTGATGTCAATGCCCTTAGAGCTAGCAAGGAGTCCCAGGGGTCGACCAACGGTGAGGCCTCGTCCAATGACAGCCATTTTCGCCCCGCGCAGCGGCACCTGATAGCGGCGCAGCAGCTCGATTATGCCGTTCGGGGTGCAGGGCAGTGGAGCGGTGAACTCGCCGCCTTGGTGCATAACCAACTTGCCCAAATTTGTTGGGTGCAGGCCATCTGCGTCCTTTTCGGGATCAATTAGCTCCAGCATCGAATTGGAGTCCATTCCGGCGGGTAGCGGGAGCTGGACAATGTATCCGGTCACCTCCGGAGAATCATTGAGATCCTTGATTGCAGACCGAACATCTGCCTCCGTGGCACTAGCCGGCAGATCGATTCGGATCGATTCGATCCCGACCTGAGCGCAGTCACGATGCTTGCCCGATACATAGGAATGAGATCCGGGATCGTCGCCAACCAGAAGCGTGCCCAGGCCGAGAGATTTTCCCTGCGCTTTCAGCGCTGAGACCCGCTCAGCAAGCTCTTGCTTTATGGTCTTGGCAGTTGCCAGTCCGTCTAGTATCTGAGCGGTCAAGCGATTACCAGTTCTCTAGGCCCTCGTAGAGCGGGAAGGAGTCGGTTAGCTTCGTAACCCGAGCGCGAAGCGCCTGCAGGTCAGCGCCTGGCTTGAGGGCCTGAGCGATAATGTCTGCGACCTCGGAGAACTCGTTGGCTGCAAAGCCCCTGGTGGCGAGCGCCGCTGTTCCAATTCGAATACCCGAGGTGACCATCGGTGGCCTCGGGTCGTTTGGCACGGAGTTCTTGTTCACGGTCACACCAGCTTCGTGCAGTAGGTTCTCTGCTGTCTGTCCGTCAATCTCGGAGTGGCGCAGATCGACCAGCACCAGGTGAACGTCTGTTCCCCCGGTGAGCACGCTCACGCCGGCATCCTTTACATCCTGCTGAACCAAACGCTCCGCGATAATCTTTGCGCCCTCCAGAGTCCGCTGCTGCTGATCCTTGAACTCACCAGCCATCGCAGCCTTGAAGGCAACTGCCTTGCCGGCAATCACGTGCATCAGTGGGCCACCTTGCTGACCAGGGAATACTGAAGAGTCAATCTTCTTGGCATACTCGGCCTTGGAGAGGATCACGCCCGAGCGAGGACCGGCGAGAGTCTTGTGGACGGTTGAGGAAGCGACATCGGCATACTCAATTGGCGAGGGGTGAACCCCTGCTGCCACCAGTCCGGCAAAGTGGGCCATGTCCACCCAGAGCTTTGCGCCAACTTCATCCGCGATAGAGCGGAAGGCGGCGAAGTCAAGGTGGCGAGGGTAAGCCGACCAGCCCGCGATCAACACGGCAGGCTTTGTCGCCAGCGCCTGCTCGCGAACCATATCCATGTCGATCAGGTAGGTCTCTGGGTTCAGCTCATAAGCGTGGGCCTCATACATGCGACCCGAGAAATTCAATTTCATACCGTGGGTCAGGTGTCCTCCGTGGGCCAGGCTGAGGCCAAGGATCCGATCACCGGGGCTTGCCAGGGCCATCATCACGGCGGCGTTCGCCGTGGCTCCCGAGTGCGGCTGGACATTGGCGTGCTCTGCGCCGAAGAGCTGCTTGGCGCGATCGCGAGCCAGATTCTCGGCGACATCGACCGCTTCACAGCCACCGTAGTAACGCTTTCCGGGGTAACCCTCAGCATATTTATTGGTCAGAACCGAGCCCTGAGTCTCCAGAATCGCGCGGGAGACAAAGTTCTCACTGGCAATCATTTCAAGAGTGCCACGCTGACGGTCAAGCTCCTGTTGCAGCACCGCTGCGATCTCGGGGTCGACCTGGGAAAGGGGGGCGTTGTGTAGAGGATTTATCGGCATGGCGACAAGTTTACTAGCCAACCTTTACCCCATGCCGCAGCACGGCTGAATAGGATTGTCCAGATGACTACTAGAGAACACTGGGTGCTGACCTTCGTATGCCCCGACCGCCCCGGAATCGTCCACGCAATTTCTGGAGCCGTCGTCGAGGCTGGTGGAAACATCACCGAGTCTCAGCAGTACACCTCACTGGACACCGACCGATTCTTCATGCGGCTGCAAATCGAGGCGGCAATCACCAAGGCCGACTTCGAGCGCCAGATAGAAAGAATCGTTGGCGACTACGAGCTGGAATACACGCTCGATTTTGTAGACCGCCCAATGAGGACAGTGGTTTTGGTCTCGAAGGCAGGACACTGCCTGAACGACATGCTATTCAGACAGCGCTCCGGTCAGCTCCCAATCGAGATTCCCATGGTCTTTGCCAATCACGAGGATTTGGGCGAATTGGCTGGTTTTTACTCGGTGCCATTTGAAGCCCACGAGATCAAGACCGGCGTCGACAAGGCGCTGTTTGAAAAGCGCCTGCGCGAGTTCATCCATGAAAACGACATCGAGCTGATTGTTCTAGCCAGGTACATGCAAATTCTCAGCCCGGAATTCTGCGAGGAGTTCGAGGGCCGAATCATCAACATTCACCACTCCTTCCTTCCTGGCTTCAAGGGTGCGAACCCCTATGCCCAGGCCCACGCAAGGGGCGTGAAGCTCATTGGTGCAACCGCACACTTCGTGACTGAAGATCTGGATGAGGGCCCGATCATCGAGCAGAACGTGACTCGAGTGGATCACAGCCAGACCAAGCAGGAACTGGTTCGCATCGGACAGGACGCGGAGTCGATGACCCTGACTCAGGCGGTCAGTTGGTTTGCTCAACACCGCGTCCTGCTCGATGGTCACCGCACGATCATCTTCCGATAAATCGCAGCGCAAGGTAACCGGTTGCGACTATCGCCGCGACGCCACCCAACAGAACAGCCCAAGATCCCTGTGCTGACTCGTCGGTGACCAGCGGCTCAGTATCTAGCCGCTGCGCGACCGGAATTGCTACCGGCTCGGCACTGGCGGTGATCTCCACGATCTCATCGTCTCGAACCAAGTCTTCGCGTGCGGGCGCAGTCGCCTGGGGCTCCTCGTTGCTCTCAACTGTCGACTCCGTTGCGGCAGGACCTTCTACCGGCTCGGGTTCAACAATCGGCGCTGGGACAGGCTGCTCTTGCTGTTGCGGCACCTCCTCAGCGAAATCAGAATCAGACCCAGCCGGAGCATCCGCCTCGGGAACCGTTGGCTCAGGTTCCGCAGTGGGCTGATCTATTGGCTCAGGTTCTGGCTCCGGAGCAGGGATGGGGTCAACAACAGGCTCCGGGCTAAATACTGGCTGTGGCGGAGCAACTGGTTCGCTCACAACCGGCGGCGTCACAATTTCCTCGACCTGCTCTGGTGACGGCTCGGGCAATACTGGCTCCGCAACACTGAAAACGTGAATGAGCTCTGTATCAGGACCCATGTTTCCAGCGACGTCGCTCAGCGCGAGTGCTGGAAGGCTCAACTGAACCTCGCCGTAGCCGCAGCTACCTGACACTGTGACCGAATCCGGCTCAATGAGCTGGTCAATCTCGCAGGGAGTTGCTCCAGAGAGGGAAATGGAGCCCTCAGCCAACTCCGCAGCTTCCGAAAATCCCAAATTGATGGCGAAGCTTGCCTCATCTTCATTCACCTCAACGACTACCTCGCTAACTGTTGGCGGCGTGAAGTCCAGAGCTATCTCTTGCACCAGCTCGGCACTCGGGGCAGCGTTTCCCCAGGCGTCTGTAAATACCTCGGCAGCCAAGGTAAGGGTGCTCTGGCCCTCTGCGCAGCCAGATAACAAAATCAGCTCTGGCTGAATCTCAACTTGCTCACATGCGCTTGCCGTGAGGCTTTCTAGCGCCAACTCACCCTCGCTGAGCGAATATCCGATTTGAGCACTCGCACCCGAATGGTCTACCGACTCAATCCACCATTCAAACTCTGGCGGCAGGGCATCGAATTCAAAGCTTGCCAGCTGCTCCTGTTCTGGCCCCAACTCACCAAATGCACCCGCCGGTATGGCCAGCTGCTGCGGGCCATCGGGGCATCCGGTAGCGGTCACCTCGTAGCCATCAGCGAGCTCGGCAATTTCCAACTGATCGCACGTTAGCGAGCTGGTATCCAGATCGGCCAGGGTGATTGGGGCCAGGTAAGACAGAGCAATCGTGAACTTGGCGCTTGAGGCGTCCACCTGCTCACCCGAGAAGGAAAGGACGGAGAATGGCCGAGCGTAACGAAGCACGATGCTGCCCGCTCCCTGCTGGACGCCGCTCTCATGAGTGACGTTTGCGGCGTAGCCGGAATTGGTATACGAAGAACCCCCTCCTCCGCCGCCGCCATCAGAGCAGCAGGTGTTGTCGTCGGCGCCACCACCGCCGCCGCCGTACCAGCCGCCGCCACCGCCGCCGCCTCCAGCGTTTGAACTGTTGCCACCGATGCCGCCGGAACCAAAGCTTCCTGAGGTTGCAGCGCTACCGCCGTTGGAGGACCCCGGATAGCCGCCAGAGGATTGGGTTCCTCCTCCGCCGCCGGAGCCCTGACCATCCTGGCCCGGATCCGCATTCAACCCGCCGCCGTTTCCTCCGGCTGCTCCGGCATAGCCTCCAGAACCGCCTCCGCCGCCCGCCACGACGATTCTTGAATCCAGGCCGAGGTCGAGGCGGATATCACTGGCGCCACCGCCAGAGCCCTCGTTATCGCGATAGCCACCAGCTCGACCACCGCCGTTATAACCGCCGGCCACTTGAGAGCCGACTTGCCCCTCGCCACCGACGACAATGTATAGCGCCTGCGGCAGGTTGCTTAGTTCCCCGCTCACGCGGCCGCCAAGTCCGCCGCGGCCTCCCGCCGCGCCGGAAACTTCGAATTCGAGGCTAGTGACACCTTCGGGCACATTGAACTGAACAATCTCACCGGTGTAGGCGAAACTCACTTCACATAGGTTTCCCTCACAGACTTCGGCGTGCGAGGGGAGGGCCGGGAGACTACCCAGCAACGTTGCCACAAGGGCGATTGCAATTCGTTTTTTCATGGCGAAAAACTAAAACGCCCGTCGCTGTGGCTGCAGGCAGTTTTCCACAGCCTGTGGCGTGAAGCTGGCCGCGCAATCAAATAGCATTGCCGGATGCGCTCAGCCAAATTGTTTTCTCTCGCAGTGATCTCAGCACTGCTGCTTTCGGCATGCGCCAGCGCGAACATCGAAGAGGAGACCGCCCCGGCCGCAACAGGGCGGTTCGAGTCTCAGGTTGGTCTGCAGCTGTTCATGTGGCCTTGGGAGTCGATAGCCGCCGAGTGCGAACAGATCGGCGACTCAGGCATCGACTGGATACTCACCTCTCCCCCGCAGGAGCACATTCAAGGCGACCAGTGGTGGACGGTTTATCAACCGGTCAGCTACCAGATAGAGTCGCGGTTTGGGACACGGGAGCAATTCTCAAGGATGGTGGAGAGCTGTAGCGATAGCGGCGTTGCGGTAATCGCCGATGCTGTGATCAACCACATGAGCGCTTCGCCATCTGGCACAGGCGTGGCCGGCACCGAATTCACAAAGTATGGGTATCCGGGGCTCTACTCGGAAGAGGACTTCCACGACTGCGGCCTGACGAGTAACAATCAGATTCAGAACTACCGCGACGAGCAGCAGGTTCAGACCTGCGAGCTGCTTGGCCTAAGCGATCTTGACCAGGGGCGAGAAGATGTCCAGCAGCAAATCCTGGATTATCTCAATGACCTGCTAGATCTCGGCGTTAGTGGCTTCCGAATTGATGCAGCCAAGCACATCGCTGCCGCAGATTTGAAGGCAATTGTGGACCAGCTGCCAGAGGAGACCCGGATAATCCACGAGGTGATTCGAGGCGGGGGCGAGCCTATTCAGCCGGAGCAATACCTAGATTCCGGAGATGTTTGGGAGTTTGACTATGCCCGCAGTTTCAAGGGCTATTTCAAGAACGAGGTAATTACACCCGCCGCCAGCCCAGTTCGATTCCGCACCTACACCCCCAGCGGTCAAACGGTTTCGTTCGTCTCCAACCACGATACTGAGCGCAACGGGGAGACCCTTAGCTACAAAGACGCCAGGTATTTCGAGCTGGCCACTGCAATGATGCTTGCCGAAGACTACGGCCAACCAATGCTTTATTCCTCCTATGCGTTTACTAGCTACGACAGCGGACCGGCGCAGAGCGGATCGGTGGTGAATCCGATTGACTGTCAATCGACCTCCGCTCCGCAGGATTCCTACTCGAACCTAGAGTGGATCTGCCAGCACCGCTGGGAATCCACCCTGAACATGATCAAATTTCGCGACCGCGTGGGTGATGCACCGGTCGTCGAGCAGACTCGAAAACGCGGCATCTACGGTTTTGCCAGAGAAAACATCGGCTACTTCATTACTAATGTCTTTGATAAAGAGGCCGTCGATGTCGAGGTTGCAACAACCCTTCCCGATGGCGAATACATTGACCTGATTGATGGCAAGAGCGTAACGATAACCGGCGGGGTGCTTAGCACGAGACTCGACCCGATGAGCGCCTTAGCTCTGCTGGTGGACTAGACCAGCGAGTCGCGCCAAGCCTTATAGAGCCTGGCAAACTTGCCATCGCCCTCGGCCAGTCGCATTGGAGAGCCGTCCTCAATTATCTTCCCGTGTTCCATTACCAGAACCCGGTCCGCGATTGCCACCGTGGAAAGTCGGTGCGCGATGATCACCGCCGTGCGACCTGCAAGCAGGGTCTTGAGACCGTGCTGGACCATGCGCTCCGATGGTATGTCGAGCGAGGAGGTGGCCTCGTCAAGAATAAGAACGGCGGGGTTTGCCAAGAATGACCGAGCAAATGAGATCAGCTGCCGCTGCCCGGCAGACACTCTGCCGCCGCGCTTATTCACATCGGTGTCGTAGCCGTCAGGCAACGCCTGAATAAACTCATGTGCCCCTACTGCCTTGGCCGCCTGGATCACATCATCCATTGATGCTCCCGGACGACCAAGCTGAATGTTTTCCGCAACGGTTCCAGAGAATAGATAGGCCTCCTGGGTGACCATAACAACTTCGCGGCGCAAATCCTGGTTGGAGATATCGCGCAGGTCTATTCCATCCAGTGTCACCGAGCCCGAGCTAGGGTCATAGAAGCGAGAGATCAGCTTCGCCAAAGTGGACTTGCCGGCACCGGTTGTTCCAACCAGCGCGATGGTTTGCCCCGCGGGTATATCCAGGTCGAGAGGATGCAGCACGGTGGGGCCTGAGGCGTACCTGAAATCGACTCCTGAGAAACGCACGTTTCCCTGGGCGTGGGTTACCTTGACCGGACTCTCCGCTTCGGGAACGCTCGGCTCCTCCTCTAGAACTCCGGAGATCTTCTCCAGCGCAGATGCGGCAGATTGGTATGAGTTGTAGAAGATTGCAATCTTCTCCATGGGGTCAAAGAACCTCTTTGCATAGAGAATCGCCGCAGTCAGCACGCCGATACCTAGGCTGCCATCCAGAACACGCAACCCGCCCACTAGAAGCATCGCAGCGACGGTTAAGTTTCCGATCATGATCAGGCCCGGGTCATAGATGCCGAACAGCTGAATTAGATGGGCGTTGTGCTTGCGATAATCCTCCACCAAGCCGCCAAAGTGCTCCTGGTTTTGCTTTTCCTTACGGAAGGCCTTTACGGCCCGAATACCCGTCATGGTCTCGACGAAGTATTGAATCAAGCGAGATGATGCCACACGCTGCTTTCGATAGCCGCGGTTTGTTTTCACCTGGAACCAGCGGGTGAGGATTGCCAGCGGCAGCAGTGCACCGAGTAGCACGAGGAACGAAGTCGGGTCCAGTATCAGAAGCGCCGCTGCGGTAAAGATCATGAACAGGCTGCCAATCACCAACTCGTTCAACCCGCCCGATAGCAGCTCCGCAATCGACTCCAAGTCTGAGGTTTGACGCGCAATCACGCGACCGGCGGTGTATCGCTCATGGAATTCCACTGAGAGCTTCTGTGTGTGCACAAACATTCGCTTGCGCAGGTCAAACAGCATGGACTGGGCGAGCCTCGCCGAAAGCATAAGAAAGTAATAGGTGAGCAACGAAGTCGTAGCCGCTGCAGATATGTATGTGGTTACCACTACCCAAAGCGAATCGTAGGCCCCGAGTATGGCCCTCGGCAGCGCCCAGTCGATACCGAGTGCGATCAGCGCTGGGCCGACGACTCTGATGGCCGAGGAGGTTACTCCAAGAATTACGACCAAAATTAGCCGAAGCCTGAGAGGCGCCAAAAGCGACAGCAGTAGCCTGCGAGATCGAGCTCTAACGAAGCGAGACTCTTCCTTGTTCAGGTCGGTGCGCTCCTCGTCGTTTGTTCCATACAGGCTCATAGGTTCACCTCCCTCTCTTTCTGCTCGTCGTCAAGCGAAGTAATGACGTAGCGGTAGTGCTCCGAGCTGCGCAGCAGCTCCTGGTGGGTGCCGAAGGCGGTGATCTTCCCGGCCTCGAGCAGGGCGACCTTATCCGCCAACATAACTGTCGAGGGACGATGGGCAACAATTAGCGCAGTTGTCTCCTGCAGAACATTGCGCAGGGCGTCTTCTACTAGCGCCTCGGTGTCGACATCCAGTGCCGATAGCGGGTCATCCAACACCAGAATCTTCGGCTTGGCCGCCACAGCCCTAGCGAGGGCTAGGCGCTGCCGCTGTCCGCCGGAGAGTGACAGACCCTCCTCTCCAATTGCCGTGTCGAGGCCCTGCGGGAGGTCGTAGACAAACTGTGCCTGCGCAATCTCTAGGGCCTGCTTCAGGTCCTCCTCGCTGCCCGTCGGATTACCCAACAAGACGTTCTCCCGCACCGATGAAGAAAACAGAGTGGCATCCTCGAACGCCATGGCAATGTGGCTTCTTAGTTCCCTGCGGGAAAGATCTCTTATGTCAACGCCATCGATGCGAATCGACCCGCTGGTCACTTCATGCAGCCTCGTCGTTAGTGCCGTCAGCGTGCTCTTGCCGCAACCGGTTAGTCCAATCAATGCAACCGACTCACCCGGCTCAATTCTGAGAGTAACCCCATCAATTAGCGGCGCCGCCGACTGCGGTGCATCGGGGTATCTGAAAACAACCTGATCAAATTCCAACAGGCCCTTTGGATCTTGGACCCTCTTGGGTTCCTCGGGGTCATTAATCGTATTGATGGAGTCCATGACCTCAAAAAATCGCTCGGTTGCGGTCTTTGCCTCGAGGGTGAAGGAAAGCAAGAAGCCAAGCGACTCGGTGGGCCAGCGCAACACCATTGCCGTGGCGAAAAACGCCACCAGAGTTCCCACGCTCACCTCGCCCTGGGCGACCAGCCAAACGCCAGCCAGCATCGAAAGACCAATGGCGATCTCGGGAATCAAAATCAAATAGAGCCATATGCTGGCAACGGTCTTCGCCTTCTTGAGCTCGGTCGACTTTAGCTCGGATGCCTCATCGGAGAATTGCGCGGCGGCAAAGCTTCCTCTTCCGAAGCTCTTCAATACGCGAACACCGTGCACGGCCTCCTCGACGCGTGTAGCCAAGTCGCCAGACTGATCCTGGCTCAGTCGCGCCACCGTCTTGAACTTGCCCTCAAAGAGAAAACCAGCAATCCAGATCGGAATGGTCGCGCAGAAAAAGATCAGCCCAAGCCAAAAGTTGAAGGTGAAGAGAATGATGAGACCAACGATGATTGTGATGAGGTTTCCCGTAAAAAGCACAAGGCCAAAGCTCAACCAACGACGCAGTAGACCAAGATCCGAGACCGCCCTAGAAAGTAGCTGCCCACTGGGCCACCGATCATGGAATGCGACCGGTAGATCCTGCAGCCTCTCGTAGATGGCATTTCGCATCTTGGATTCCACGAAAGTTCCTGGAGTCAAGACCAGCCAACGGCGCAGCAGAACAAAGCCGGCCTCCATCACGCCGAGCAAGAGAATTAGCCCCACGGCCGGATAGAGTGCGGAGATGCCGCCCGAGACCAGCGAATTCACCAGATCCTGCAGCATCTGTGGAATGGCCAGCGCAAACAGGTGGGCGCCAACAGCCGCCAAGATGCCCATGGTCATGCGCGGAATGGCGCTCTTGGCATAGGGCAAAAGGCGCCGAAGGACCGCAATGGTCTTGGTATCGGAGGAAGACATAAATCACTTTCGCCGCCTAATTCAGGCAGCCCTTCAGGATATCAGTAACAGCGGCAGACCTGAGAAAATTCTCGCTGTGCCACCTTCAGTACTGATTAGTGGAAGAAGTGTCTCTCGCCCGTGAAATACAAGGCTATTCCGGCCGCCTCTGCTGCGGCAATCACCTCGGCATCGCGAACACTACCCCCAGGCTGCACCACTGCCTTGATACCTGCATCGAGCAGCACTTGCAAGCCATCGGCGAATGGGAAAAAGGCGTCGGAGGCCGCGACCGAACCGGAGACTCGTTCGCCAGCCCTACTGACCGCAAGGCGGCATGAGTCGACGCGATTCACCTGGCCCATGCCTATGCCTACGGCAGCTCCATCCGAGGCGAGCAAAATCGCGTTGGACTTAACCGCCCTGCAAGCACGCCAGGCGAACTCAAGATCGGCCATCGTCTTCGCATCGGCAGCCTGGCCGGCGACCAGCTGCCAGCCGCTCGAGGAAAAGCCCTGGAAGCTATCTGGTTGCTGCGCCAGCAAGCCGCCAGAGACCTGACGGATTTCTCTTTCGGGGAGCGCATAGCCGGCTGGCAGTCGCAAGATGCGCAGGTTCTTCTTGGTTTTCAGAATCTCTACGGCCTCGGACTCGTAATCGGGCGCCGCAATGACCTCCGTGAACACGCCGGCGACCTGCACGGCCATCTTCTGGGTGACGGTGCGGTTGGTGGCAATCACGCCACCGAATGCGCTAACCGGATCGGTCTCGTGGGCCGCTGCGTGGGCTGCTGCCACATCCTCTCCAACTGCAATTCCACAGGGGTTCGCGTGCTTGATGATTGCAACCGCTGGCTGGTCGAAGTCGTAGGCGCAACGCAGCGCAGCGTCGACATCAACGTAATTGTTGTAAGACATTTCCTTGCCGGAAAGCTGCTCGGCAGATGCGATGCCCGTGTTGGAGCCATCGCTGTAGAGCGCAGCGCTCTGGTGCGAATTTTCTCCATAGCGCAAATCTCCCACCTTGGAATAGCTCGTTCCCAAGCGCTCACTGCCGAGCTGAGCAGCAAGCCAGCCGGATACGGCAGCGTCGTAATCTGCTGTGTGGCTGAAGGCCTCGAGTGCAAGCTGTTTCCGCAACTCGATATCGGTTCCGCCGTCTTTGACTGCGGCAATAACCTCGTCGTAACGGTTCGGGCTAACCACAATCGCGACGTTCGCGTGATTTTTTGCGCTGGCCCGCACCATAGCGGGACCACCGATGTCAATCTGCTCGACTGACTCTTCATAAGAGGCCCCTGCAGCGACCGTCTCGCGGAACGGGTAGAGGTTCACCACGACCAACTCAAAAGGTTCTATCCCGAGCTCATCAAGCTGCTCTCGGTGGCTATCCAATCGGACATCAGCGAGGATGCCACCGTGAATTGAGGGGTGGAGCGTCTTTACCCTGCCATCAAGCGACTCTGGGAATCCGGTCACGCTGCTGACTTCGGTGACCTCAAGGCCCGCAGCAGCAATCTGCTTGGCGGTGGATCCGGTGGAAACCAGTGATACTCCGGCGCTCGTAAGCTCTCGGGCCAATTCGATCAGGCCTGTCTTGTCGGAAACTGAAATCAGTGCCCTTCGAATTGCAACCTTTGTCACCGCGCTATGTCCTCCAACTTGTACTCGCCACTGGCGATTTTTGAAACTACCGAAACCAGCTGCTCCCGCTCCACGGCCTTTATCTGCTCGTGCAAATCGCTCTGGGAAATTCCAGCGGAGATCGCTACTTCGTGCTGCTCGATGACTGGCCCGGTATCGACACCAGCGTCAACGACGTGCACCGTCGCACCGGTGATTTGAGCGCCCGCAGCTAGCGCGTCCCGAACGGCATGAGCACCCGGAAATGCCGGCAACAGTGAAGGGTGCAAATTGATAATCCTCGGATAGAGCTCGCTCACGAACCTCTCGGGCAGCACCTTCATGAATCCGGCGAGCACAACTAGATCAGGGTTCATGAACTTGACCTGCTCCAATAGGGCTGCCGCCCACTCGTCTCTGCTGGCAAATTGATCCGGCTCAACGACAAAGGTTGGGATTCCGAACAGCTCTGCATGCTCGAGCCCACTAGCAGGCTTATCGCTTCCCACGGCCGCAACGCGGGCCGGAAACATCGGGTTCTGAGTCGCATCCAAAAGCGCCCGCAAGTTTGATCCGGAACCGGAAATGAGAACGACGATTGAGAGCACGAGCAAAGTCTACTTTCGCTCCAGTGGTCCCTGATGGGGACTCACCACAACCAGCGCAGCCAAGAAGACTGGAATTAGAACCTCGAGAAACACGACGAGGCCAAACATCAGCGAGTCAACCCCCATGAATTCAAAGCGGCCGGGACCGATGCTGCCCGAGGCGAGCAGACCGAGTAGCGTTGCCAAGAGACCGGAAATCGCCGCCGAAACGAATGAGAGTGCCAGGGCGGCGGAGAATCTGGTGGCATACTCCCACCTCAGCTGAGCGGTAAACTTTCGCACCAAAATCGTCGCAGCGAGAGCTGTCAGGATCGGGATCAAAGCAAAAAGAATGCCGCGATCAAAGCCGCCGGTTGGAAGTGCAGCGAACACTGGTAACGCCGGCAGCGGCCCTAGCTGGCTGGCCAGCGGCGAGACGTAGGATCCGGTGCCGATTGCGAACCCGACCCCGGAAATCCAGCTGGCCGCATAGACAATTAGGTTTGGCAGCAGCGCAAGCTGACCGATGGTCACCATGATGCCACCAAGCAGGCTAAGCCCAAGTCCCTGATACAGCCGCAAGACCTCCAGCCAACCCACCGATAGCGCGAGACCGATAACCACCGCGCCCGAAA
>Ga0181577_10000029_pt1 | contig 94987 bp, 81 predicted proteins | sample 101ome_21_FD_132468 | JGI IMG/M metagenome (GOLD analysis project Ga0181577, IMG submission 132468) | Coastal salt marsh microbial communities from the Groves Creek Marsh, Skidaway Island, Georgia - 101413BT metaG (megahit assembly) | ecosystem: Environmental > Aquatic > Marine > Intertidal...
ACGACGCAAAGCGAACAGCCATTCTCGTGGCCAGATTGGACAACTTAGGTAAGGGGGCTTCGGGTGCGGCGGTTCAAAACATGAACTTGGCGCTAGGACTCGAGGAGACGAGTGGGTTATGATGAATTCTTACAAGTACATTTCCTTCTATTTGTCAACATCAACAGCAAACGCTAACACAGCCGTAGCGACATCAATTTTCAGCTATATTAAATACGAAAGCAAATATGGTTCCATAAAATACATGCAGTAATTCAGTCTGCGAAAATCAAAAATCACAAAACGAGCACATCTTGCTCGTTCACGAGAAAGGTGTTTGAATGAATGTAAGTCTTTTATCTAGTATTGTGTGGTGTGCAAAAGTGGCGCATAATATTATCGTTGTGCGTCACCGCAACGTGTTCTTGATAATATCTTTTGTGTAGTTGGCCAACATCGTGCGATGTTTATACACTTTACGACGAATTTTATTGAAATCGATAGCCACCGCATCGTTCACATCACACTGGTCGCACACGCAGCCCATCCGAAGAAAGCGCTCTCGCTGGAGAATGAGAGAACGCGCGTCGTCGTCAGTCGTCGAGTTTTCACCTCGAATATCCCCCTTCGCGCGCGACGCAATCGTTCGTACCAATCTAGTTGCATATTTTTCCATAGCGTCTAAATCTCGCGTCAGTTCCTGTGAAGCAGCCCTCAATTTCATAAACTGTTGATTTTTCTCTCGCGCGAACATCCGTCTCTGTTCCTCGTCCATGTCTGCGACTTGCGTGGAAAACTCATCCACCAATTCCTGCGCGACGAACGAATCCTCGCGGTGAGTCGCCGACGGCGAAAGAAACCTTCAAACGCAGTTTCCCGCGCGAGATCGACATCGAGAAAGCGCACCTTAAACACGCGAGACACGTATTCGTAACACACGATGACGCCTTGAAATTTCCTATGCGGCCACCGGTGCATTCCGAGCTCCCTCGTCCTGCGTCGACACCACCCCGCGCGCGCGTCAGTCGGTCGGTCTATCCAAAGATACAACAAAAAAATCTCAGACGAACGCGTTTAAAAATCTCGAACATCCACACCCCCCGACCGATGGGTCACGACCGGCCACGTGTCCGACCGACCGAATTTCCCGGGGGACGAAACGGCGCTTCGACCGATCGACCGCCTCGACGGAGGGGATCGCCGCCGCTCGATCGTCGCGTCGTCGTCGCGTCGTCGTCGTCGTCGCGCGCGCGCGCACCTGAGTTTAAACGTCGTCTCCGACACGCCCAGCGACCGCGCGGCGGCGTTCGCCGGGAGTAACACGCGCGCGAACATTTCCTCGAGCCCAAACTCGCGAAGCGGCTGCTGCGCGCGAAGGTGCGACGGGACGACGGGCGCCGATGACGACGACGGCGCGTCGGCGGCGGCGGCGGCGGCGACGGCGGCGGCGGCGGCATCACCACCGTCACGATCACCCTCGTCCTCGTCCTCGTCCTCGTCCTCGTCCTCGTCCTCGTCCTCGTCCTCGTCCTCGCCGCCCGGACGATCGTCGGCCGCCATCTGTCGTCCTCACCACCCGCGTCGGCGCGCCGGGACGACGCCGGGACGACCCCGCGCGATCGCGACCGGTACCACCAGTAGCGCTCGTATTAGCGATAGTGGACCAAACAGTACGATTGTACACTTGCAATCGACGCAAAGTGGTAAACCTCACCACACCCGTGCCACCAGCCGCTGGGTCTTCCGAAACCTCCGAGGATGGGGGATTCCGGGGACGAGTCGCGAGTCGCGGTCTCGGGCACGACCCCGTCGGTCCGACGACCCGCGCGCGCGTGACGAAAGATGATAAGACGTCGCGGATTTTGACTGGTCAACTATTTATTGAGTCATGAACGGTCACTGAAACCTCACTCTACATTGGTCAATTGAGGCTGATGGGGAGATGGACCCAAAAACGATAATTTCGGCCCATGACGAAATTTTTGTCGAGGGGGAGATAGAAATGGGACGACATTATCGTAAAAATTATCGTTTTCCACGATTCCGCGCGACGAAATTGGGCAAATATCGTCACGCGAAGACGAAATTTCGTCGCGCGCGACGATAATTGACCACGGTTCATGACTCTTCGCGGCGACGGGGTAGAATATCGTCGCAATTTTCGTCGCCATCTCCCCCTCGACAATAATTACGCGCTCTCGGACCGATATTGGCGCGACGAAAAATTATCGTAATTTTTCGTCTCGGGTCCATCTCCCCATCAGCCTGATAAAAAGTTGTGTCGTCACGAGATTTTCGCCGCGCCGCGCCCCGCGCGAGGGCGCCGGCGGAGACGAAGAGACGGATGGATGCCGGCGCGACGGGAGACGACGGACGGACGGCGGACGACGGACGGACGGACGACGGACGGACGGATGGACGGACGGACGGACGGACGGATGGACGGACGGTGCGTGACGTCCGCGCGTGGTGCGGAGGACGCCGGACGCGACGCGGTGATGAAGAGACGCGGCGACGCGCGGTGGTGTGCGCGCGCCGTGGGGGGCGCGCTAAATATAGCGCTCGTGGGCGCGGTGGTGACGTACGTGATGTGGGTGCTCGTGGGAACGGTGGCGTGGATATCGCATCTCGGTGAGCGGGCGCGGTGGTTGGGCGCGAGGTTACCGGCGAAGGGGTATCCGTCGAGAGAGGCGGCGAGGAGCGCGGCGGCGTTTGCGAGACGCAACGTGCCGCTGAGTTTGGTGTTTGTGATTCCGCATTCGGTGTGTTTGCCGAGCCGAATGCGGAGGTACTTCGGGTCTCATGGAAGGTTGGTGTATAATTTTGTGTCTGCGGTGACGTTGCACGCGTTTTTAATGGCGTTCACGCCGTTGAAGACGCCGGTGGTGATGACGATGCCGTTCAACGAGAGGTTTCACGACGCGCTGTCGATCGGGTGTCTCGCGTTCGCCACGTACGCGTTCGTGCGCACGCCCGCGAGTTTAGGATTGTTAGGAGTGAGCTCGGCGATCGGGCTTCGAGGAGAGAAGTACGCCAATCCAGCGGCTGGTATGGACGCCATCACGTGGATGGGCGTGACGACGTGGCGGCTCGGCGGCGCCGGGGCGTTTGTTTTATTCACCGGATTATCCATCATCCCGGCAAAACTCACGCTCGGTGATTGCATTACGCGATGTGTCGCGGCGATTTATCTGCGCCAACGCTCGAGATCGTTCCGACGATGGGTGGAAAAGATTGAAGACATTCATCTCTTCACGTGGATACTACGCGGCGTGCTCCTCTCCTTTGCGTGTTACTCCGCGTTACAGGGAGACGGCGACGTGCGCGCGGCGGGAATGATTCTATTCGGCGCGTCCGCGTTGGTCGCAATCTTACGTCTCGCTGAATCCGAGCGTCAACCCGAACGCTCGACGCACGAGAAGACGGTCGAGATGGAGACGTCGCCGTCTCGCCTCGATCAGGCGCCCGCCGCGTGCGTCGAATACGACCGCGACAAGCGCGATTAGTCTCACGTTCCACCGACGCACCGACGCAAGTCTCGCGTTCGAACGATTTCTCTTAGACACGCGGGGCCGTCTCGCATCGCCGGCGTCTCTGTAATTAGCGCGCACATATCCGTCGTCCGGTCCTCCCAAAAAAAGTGACAGTGACAGCGCAGCCGCCACCTCTCCTCGCTCATTCGTCGTCCCTCGCGGTCGACATGCCGTCCGCGCGCCCCGTGCCGTCGGCGGCGAAGGCGGAGGGACCACCCTTCGCCGATCTCCGCCCGAGTCTGCGCCCGGAATCCCTCGCCGCGCTCGACGCCGGTGGTTTCGAGCGCTCGACGCCCGTGCAGGCGGCGACGATCCCGCTGCTCTGTTCGCACAAGGATGTCTCCGTGGAGGCGTGCACGGGATCCGGGAAGACGCTCGCGTTCGTGTTGCCCATGGTGGAGATACTCGCGCGGGCGAGGAAAGAGCTGCGGCGGTACGAGGTGGGCGCGGTGGTGGTGAGCCCGACGAGAGAGTTGGCGAGGCAAATTCACGAGGTGGCGACGCCCTTCGTGAAGACGCTGGCACGAGGAGGAGACGCGAGCGACGCGGAGGAATTATCGATGTTGTTGGTGGGTGGTACGGATGTGTCGAAAGACGTGGCCAAGTTCGCGGCGACGTCGCCTCTGGTGTTGATTGCGACGCCGGGACGGCTGTGGGACGTCATGCAGCGAAGCAGAGAACTGGATGGTAAAAAGTGTGAATTGCTCATCTTGGACGAGGCCGATCGACTCCTCGGGATGGGATTCATGACGACGTTGAACAACATCATCTCTCGATTACCCAAGCAGAGACGTACGGGACTGTTCAGCGCGACGCAGACGGAGGAGGTGGCGGAGCTCGCGAGAGCCGGGTTGCGGAATCCAGTGAGAGTGACGGTGAGAGACGCCGTGAACGCCGCGGCGAGAGCGGCGGGGGATAAGACTGGTAAGCTTCCGACGCAGTTACAATTGCTCTACCGCGTGTGCCCGGTGGATGCAAAGCTGTGGCATTTGGTGAATTTCATCAGAGAGCATCGCACCTGCAAGATGATTGTGTACTTTTTGACGTGCGCATGCGTGGATTTCTACGAGTCCGCGCTCAAAGAGCTCTTACCGGAGTCCAGCACCGTCGCTCTGCACGGTAAAATGAAGCAAAAGCAACGCGAGTCTGCTCTCGGCATGTTTACCGAACAAAGATCGGGCGTTCTCATGTGCACGGATATCGCGGCGCGCGGTTTGGACATTCCTGGAGTGGACTGGATCGTTCAGTTTGATCCGCCGCAGGATCCGGCGGCTTTCGTGCACCGCGTCGGTAGGACGGCTCGGATGGGTCGCGAAGGGAACGCCATCGTATTCTTATCACCCAACTCGGAGGCGAGTTACGTAGATTTTTTACGCATTCGAGGCGTAGAGATTAAAGCCGCTCCCGGGACGCGCGAACACTTTGCAGAAGCGGCGGCGGAGACTCAGGATGGCGATGACGACAAAGAGATCGAATTAGCGTCGGACATCGTGGACGCTTTGGAGAAATCAGAAGCGGAGGAACGAGTTGGGGCTGACCAAACTCACACCACCTTGCGCGAAGCGAGCGAAAAATCTCGCGAACTCATGGAGAAGGGCGTGCGAGCGTACGTCTCCTTCATTCGAGGGTACAAGGAGCATCACTGTAGATTTATCTTCCGATTTAAAGAGCTCGAGTACGGGTCGCTCGCGATGTCTATGGGATTACTTCGGCTCCCGAAGATGAAGGAGATCCGAAAAGCGCCGAAGAAATTCATGGAGTGCTTTGTCGAATCATCCGTCGACGCCGACACGGTGCCATTCATGGACAGGTCTCGGGAAAAGCAGCGCCAGAAGACGCTCAAGGAACAGCAAGAGGCCGCAGAGGCGCAGAGACTGTTAGAGGCGGATAAGCCTAAACCAAAGAAAGAAAAGCTCAAGGAAGAAAAGAGGCAAACTGCTTTTAAACGCCGCAAGGAAGAATTGCGAGCCGACATCGAAGAAATGGAGGACGATTATCGCGCGCTGAGAAAGGTCAAGAAAGGGAAGATGACGGAGGAAGAGTTCGATCTAGAAATAGGCTTCGATGACGACGTACCGAAGACGAAAAATAGCAAACGCTCGCGCTAGATGAAGACTAGAATAGAAAATTTTTAAAAAATGTCGCTACCGACGAATCGCCGCCGCCGCCTGCTTACGCACCACGCCCCCCCACTTTTCTAGTAATTCATCGACGTCGGCATTCATCCGCGTTCCGACGCCGCCCCACACTAACAAGTCCGGCAAGTCTTTCAATCCGTTATCTCCGACGACGCGTACGGTTTTAAATCCCAAACGACCGTAATACCTGACCAATTTTTCTGCGTACTCGTTTCCGTCGTCGATGGCTAACAATTCGCACTTCTTACATCCCACCTCGGACGCCTCCAGCAGAGACATCGTCCCCAACAAAATCGCGATACCGAACGTGCTCCGCATCGTCATTTTCTCCTCTGTCTTCACCTTTGAGTTGTACACTCGCATGCTATCCATGTGCAATATACCGAACGGCGGCGGCGCGATGAACCCGTCGTGCGTCGCCACCACGTCCGCATCCTCGGCGTCATCGCTCGACACCGACGCCGACGTCGACGCTTGCGCACTTTCTCGCGCGCGCCTTGCGTAAATCTTAAACACCGGTCCGAAGAAGCGCGTCTCGAGCGTTAAACCTCTCGCGTTCGCGGCCGCCTCCAACTCTTCCCTCGTCACGACGGCGTTCGCTCGACCCGACGACGACGCCTTCGTCGACGAGGACGACGCGCGCGCGTCTCGGCGCGTTCGTCGCGCGCTCCCCGCGCGCGTTCGACCTCCGATCGGCGTCGACGCGGGACGAAGCGTCGACATCGAGACGAGGCGGCAACTGCCGACCAGAACACGTCCAACCGAATAAGTCGACGCGCCTCGATGATGTCGCGCTTGGCGACGCTCGCGACGCCGTGCGCGGTGACGGCGACGATCGAGCGAGGGTATACCTCGCGGCGCGGCGCGAGCGCGCTTCGTCGCGAGCCGAGGCGCGCGGGTGCGCCTCTGAGATCGGCCGCGATCGAGGGTCGCAGTGGACTCGAGAGCGGCGCGAACGACGACGACGACGACGACGACGAGGAGGAGGAGGATTATATGTACACCTGGGAGGTTGGCGGTGCGAACGATCTTCGCATCACGCACCTGCGGGACGTGTATCGGGGAGACAATCCGTTGACGCCGGTGCCAAGCCCGTTTTGCACGCAGAGCTCGTGTCCGCTGAGCGGACCGAGAACGTCTCTGAGGTACAATAGTAATTTTGTGAGCAACAGCGATCGAATTCTGTTGAATTCGGTGGCTTTTGGTAGCGCTGCGGATCCCACTCAGACGTGTTCGCTCGTGGAGGACGTGTACAATCCCGGCGGGTGCGCGTACGTCCCGGAGTGGGTTGTGCGAGCTGGACCTCGCGCGGATGTGTATTTTAAGTCGGAAGAAGTGCATGCGGCCGTCGTCACGTGCGGTGGTTTGTGCCCGGGGATTAATGACGTCATTCGCTCGCTCGTGAACACTCTGGAGGTGGGTTACGGCGTGAAGAAGATTAGCGGCATTCGTTATGGCTTTAAAGGCTTCTTTTCGGGCGACCCGTTCTTGGAGTTGAATAAACGAACGGTGCGAAACATTCACACGATCGGTGGATCTGTTTTGGGTTCTGGAAGAGGCGGCGGAGACGTACCCAGAATTGTCGAGTCAATCATCAATAACGGAATCAATATGGTGTTCGTCATCGGTGGTAACGGGACGCACGCGGGGGCCAACGCCATTAGCGACGAGTGCGCCAAGCGAGGCGTCAAGGTATCCGTCGTGGGCGTTCCGAAAACGATCGATAACGATATTCTTTTGCTCGATAAAACTTTCGGTTTCGACACCGCGGTGGAAGAGGCGCAAAAGGCTATTCAAGCGGCCGCCATAGAGGCCCAGAGCGCGTATCGCGGTGTCGGCGTAGTCAAGCTCATGGGACGTCAGAGCGGATTCATCGCCATGTTTGCGACGCTCGCCAACGGACAAGTCGACTGTTGTCTCATTCCCGAGATCGATTGGGCCACCCACGGTCCCAACGGCGTCATCGAATACGTGCGAAGCAGATTGGACACGCAGGGACACGCCGTCGTGGTCCTCGCCGAGGGCGCGGGCCAAGAGTTTGTCGCCTCCGTCGGCACGGACGCCGGCGGTAACCCCAAACTCGGCGACATCGGCCAATGGTTTTGCAAGCAACTCAAGGCTGAGATCAAATGCGACGTCAAATACATCGATCCCACCTACATGGTTCGAGGGTGCGTCGCCAACGCCCACGATTCCATCATGTGCACCGTCCTCGGCCAAAACGCCGTCCACGGCGCCTTTGCCGGCTTCACCGGCATCTCCGTCGGTTCCGTCAGCGCGCACACCGCCTTCTTACCCATCCCTCGCATGATTGAACGCGAGCGTCTCGTCGATCCCAACGGTCGCATGTGGCACAGAACGCTCGCCAGCACTGGACAACCAGACTTTTTCTAGCGCTTCTCCGTGTAACGCGCGCCGCCGCGCTCAAAACCCGCGCGTCGGCTCTCACCTCGTCTTCGACACGCAGACCCGCGTCACTCGATCGATCGATCGACGCGCGCGACACTGCGCGACGCCCCGTCCGTGTATCGACCGACGCGCGACGCACATCGCGCGCACGAACCATCATGGCCACCGAACCCGCCGCCGCGCTCAAAGAGTTCCCCGAGTTCCCGGGAGAACCGATGAGCAAGAGGTGCGTCGGCGCGACCTCGACCTCGACCGCGAGGGATGGGACGGATGGGCGATGAGGACGGGACGACGACGCGATGACGACGGGATGGGATGGGATGCGTGACTGACCGTTCGTGGGTTCGATGACGCGCTCGATGATCGACCTCGCGTCGGTCGTCGTCCACCGCGCGTCGTCGTCGTCGTTCACCATTCGTAGTGAATACAAGAAGCGTTTAAAGATGAAGCAGAGCGAGGAGAAGAAGGCGGCCAAGGAGGCGGCCAAGGCGGAGGCGGAGGCGGCGAAACCGAAGAAGGAAAAGAGCGAAGAGGAGGATGAGGCGGATTTGGACCCGACGCAGTACACACAAAATCGAATTAATAAGGTTCTGAGCGCCAAGGCGAGAGGCGAGGCGCCGTACCCGCACAAGTACGCCGTGGACACGCGAGTGGGGGAGTTTATCGAAAAGTACTCAACGTTGGAGGACGGAGCGGCGGTGGAGGGTGAGAGCGCGTCTCTGGCGGGAAGAATCATGTCCAAACGGGCGAGTGGGAAGAAGTTGTTCTTTTATGATCTCATCGCGGATGGGAAAAAGGTGCAAATCACGGCGGACGAAGCCGCGGCGACGGGGTACGACTTTCAAAAGATTCACGCGGCGACGCGACGCGGGGACATTGTCGGCGTCAAGGGTAAGCCGGGAAAGACTAAGAGAGGCGAATTGTCCATCTTCCCGACTGATTTCGAGATTTTGACGCCGTGTTTGAAGATGCTTCCGGGTTTCTCTGGTTTGAAGGATGTCGAGACGCGCTTCCGCATGCGCTTCTTGGATCTCATCATGAACAATGAAGTTCGCGACACCTTTCACATTCGTTCCAACATTATTCGTTACATCAGAAAGTATTTGGACGAACGCGACTTCCTCGAAGTCGAGACGCCGATGATGAACATGATCGCCGGTGGTGCCACCGCTCGTCCGTTCATCACGCACCACAACGACTTGAACATGACGCTCTACATGCGCATCGCGCCCGAGCTCTACCTCAAGCAACTCGTCGTCGGCGGCATCGAGCGCGTGTACGAGATTGGTCGTCAGTTCCGTAACGAAGGCATCGACATGACGCATAACCCGGAGTTCACCACGTGCGAATTCTACCAAGCGTACGCGGATTACAACGACTTGATGACGATGACGGAAGAAATGGTCTCCGGCATGGTGTACGCCATCAAGGGCTCGTACAAGATTCAATACCACGCCAATGGCCCGGATGAGGATCCGATCGAGATTGATTTCACGCCCCCTTTCCGCCGAATTTCCATGGTCTCCGGCCTCGAAGAAGCGCTCAACATCAAGTTCCCGTCCACCGACTTCTCCACCCAAGAGAATGAAGACTTCTTGAAGAACTTGATCAAGGAGTTGGGCGTCGAGATGCAGCCGCCGTTCACCACGGCGCGCATGCTCGACGAACTCGTGGGCGAGTACTTGGAATCTCAGCTCGTAAACCCGGGTTTCATCTGCGATCACCCGCAAATCATGTCTCCGCTCGCCAAGTACCACCGCAGCATTCCGGGCATGACGGAGCGCTTCGAGCTCTTCGTCAACACCAAGGAGTTGTGCAACGCCTACACCGAGTTGAACGATCCGATCGACCAGCGCGAGCGTTTCGACGAGCAAGCCAAGGCCAAGTCTAGCGGCGACGATGAAGCGATGCTCATCGATGAGGTGTTCGTTCAATCGTTGGAGTACGGCTTGCCGCCGACCGGGGGCTGGGGCTTGGGCGTCGATCGACTCACGATGCTTCTCGCGGACAAGAACAACATCAAGGAAGTCTTGCTCTTCCCGGCGATGAAGCCGGAGGACAACGCGCCCACCGAGGGCGTGAAGAATATGGCGATCTCTGAGTGAACGACGCACTCGTAATAATCGTAACCTAACTTAGCAATTGATGACGCCACGCGAGGGTAATCTTAAAATCTAGAGAACTGTGTGGTATTCACAAAACAATATAAAATGGTTTCATCATCTTCGCGGCGCGTCGTCTACTTGTCGTCAGCCTTCGGCTTGGCCGGGCTATCCATGGTCTCCACGGCGGAGAGATCACCGAGGTCACCGAATCGGTTCGCGAAGCGGCTCACTTGGCCCGCATCCGTCATGATCGCCGAAGAACGTCCTTGGAAGAACGGGTGGTTACCGCTCCAGATATCGACGACGTATTCCGCCTGCGTGCCGCCCACCGTCATGACTTCCTCCCCGTTACAGAACACCTTTGCTTCCTCAAACCATTCCGGTTGACCCTTGCCTTCTTTCTTCGCGCACACTCGCACGGAGCCTCGCGCCTGTACACACGACACAACACACGCGCACATCGTCAGTCTCTCGCATCCTCCTCGTCCCCGCGTCGCCCTCGCGCGCGGAGCGCCCCTTCAGGTTTTCCTCTCGTCACCTCGCGACACCCATCCAATCCAATCCCTCGACCCATCCGTCCCAGACGCCCACCTCGCGCGCGAACATCCGCGCGCGAATCCACCACATCCGCGCGCATCCATCCATCCCATCTGTTCACCCGTCTCCACCTCGCGCGCGCGACCGACGCCCCTCATCTCGCGCGCGCGTCGAGCTAGGGTCCACCGACCGCGCCCCATCCGCGTCCCGCGCGAGCGCACGAACGGCGCGCACACACACACACACACACACACGCGTCCACACGCGCGCGCATATTTTTTTCTGTCGCCTCGCCTCGCCTCGCACCTCGGTTCCCGCGACGCGCGCCTTGGCCGTCGCCCGCGCCGTCGTCGTCGCGCGCGTCGTCGTCGTCGTCGTCGTCGTCATCATCGCGTCGACGTGTGCGGGCGCGCGACGTCGCGGCCGAGTCGGTTGGTTCGGCGTTTTGAATGTTTTGATGGGTGTTTGGTCACACGACTATGATGCGATCGGCGCGACCGTGTATCCATACTGTGGGTGTACACACGCCGTCTCCGTACACGCACAGATCGATCGCGCGCGGGGGGGGGGGCGTGGCGCGATCTTAGGCCGAAACACCTTTGTAGCGCTCGCATGTATCGTATGTAATGTCTGTTAAAGCCCATCGGGACTCGGCCCGAGGACGAGGCCGAGGACGCGGCCGAGGACGCGACGCGCGGTCGGCAGTCGGTGACGGTGACGGTGACGAAGGGTGACGGACGGACGGGATGGCGACGGTGACCGCGAAGGCGGGGCGCGGGGACGACGTCGGCGTCGTCGTCGACGGTGGAGGGGCGAGGAAGCGCGCGCGGGACGGGGGGTCGGTGAGCGCGGCGAGCGGTGGGGGCGACGGCGGAGGGCGCGCGGTGGGCGCGGCGACGACGACGACGACGACGACGACGACGACGAACGAGCGAGGGGCGACGTCGAGCGGGGGGGAGAGATCGGAGGGTGGACTCGGTGGATCGCTGTATAAGCGACGAGGACGGATGCGAGGGGGGAAAGGGCGAGAGTTTGCGCGCCGATTGATCGATTTCAGAGGATTCGACTTGAGCGAGGCGCAGGCGAACGACATCGCGCGGTTTATCGATTTGTTGCCGGAAGAGATGGAGGAACGCGTGAGGGAAACGCTGGAGAATTGTAGTAATATTGATGATGCGATCGGGCAGTTGGCAAACGTGAAGATGGTGGAACAGACGGCGCAGTGTTCGGTGGGGGACTTTAGCGAGGCGGAGATCTCCGAGGCGCACAGCGCCGGGGGCACGGCGTCGAGAGGTCACGCTCGAACTGGCGATGGAGAGACGGCGACGGCGACGTCGAGCGCACCGATATTGACCATGGAATGGGTGAACGCGGTGGTGAACGAGATGGGGGCGTCCGTGGACGTGGCAGACGCGCAGAGGCGCGCGTCGAGAGTGCTTCAAATGTTTGAAGGCGCCGTGAGGCAGCGGTGCGCGGAATTCACAGATTATAGTAAAGTGATGAAGATGAAGCGAGAAAACGCGCTGTTGAAGAGAGCAGTAGCGATTCAGAACTCTCGCATGCAAGAGTTGGCGCCACTTCAGGCTCGGGTGCAAGAACTCGAGGCGGCGTGCGCGCAGTACGACGACCAACTCAAGGCTGCGGAGCGCCAAAACTACTCACTTAGCGTGAATCTACGTCTCGCCATGGCGGAGCAGTCGCAGTCCCCGTTCGGCGGAGGGTCGAGGAATCACGATGTATTTTGATTGAAATATCTACTGTACTGAAGCATGTAATTTACAAGAGAGGTTTCGCAGGCAGCAGCAAGTCAGCAAGCAGCAAAACTCCAATCCTTTCTACTAATATCACTCGTCGCCCTCCCTCCACCCCGGCGGTCCTTTTAAAAGACGGAACGTGATGTTGATGCGCTCGCCTTCCACGGGGAAATGGTTTTTAGGTACTCCGTGGTAATGCGTGTGCTGCAAAGCCCTGTCCATGACCATGAGAGACCCGTTTTCTAGAAAAATAGACGTCTTCTTTTTCGTCTTTGATTTGATCTGCACGTCAAAACGTCTCACGTGACCGATGCTGACCGCCGCGATACACGCGTTGTGCCCGAGCTCTGGTTCATCATCCGCGTGAAGCGCCATAGAATCGGATCCATCGCGGTATCGATTCAATAACACGTGGTTAAACTTTGCCCCAGTGGCGTTTTCAACCTTTGTCATGAGCGCTCGCAACGCATCGGGAACCGGCACGGGATCAAGCGTTTGACCGCTGTACTTGTACGGAAGATCACCAGCCCAAGACACGAGTCTTGGTTGCATCACTTCTTTGGTGGTGTCCTGTTCGGGTTGCCACACGACGATGGAACGCTGCGCCCATTCCACGGGCGGCGAAGCGACGAGCGTCGTGAGCAACTCTCGAGCCTCGTCCTCCGTTAAAAATTCTCGACAGTACCCAAGCCTCCCATCTGACTCACCTGGGTCGATGGTTTTAAACACAAGTTTACCGGACTCCACCTCGTCCTCGAATCCTTCGAAGCCTCGCGCGATTTGCTCCTCGAGCTGTTCGGCGACGCGACGTCTCTGTTCCTCTATGCTCAGTCCCATGGCTTCGAGCAAGACGCGCTCCACGTCGTCATAATCCGCGATCGCCCCTTCGAGTCTCTCTATGCTTTCCCCATCGTCTGCGTTCGCTCGTCTCACGAGCGTCGTCAGGCTCTGGTTTGCCTGTCTGCGGACCTCGCGCACCCACTCCAGACGCTTCTTCACGTACAGCTTCAACAGCGGCGACTCGCTCGCCGACTGCTGCCCGAGAATCGGTCCGACAATTTCATCTCTGAGAGAAAGCGGTTCCAATGAATCGCCCGTCCCGCGCTCCGCGCTCACCGCGAGATGCATCGTTCCGTTTTCCACTACGAGGCGCTCGTCGCGAACACTCCAACCGTTCTCCGCCAACCACCGTCGAATTTTTGCCCCATCCTTCGCCGGCGGATTGAGAACCAATCGTCGCACGACGTCCAGTCTCTTCCCGCCCTTTCCAACGCTTCCCTCCTCGAGCACGCGCGTCATCGTGTTCGCCCCCACGCCGGCGACGACCACCACCTCGGGCTCTTCGTCCTCCTGCAGAGCCAAACCGTCTCCCTCTCGCAACGTCACTCGCGTCACCACCCCATCACCCACCACCTCTCTCGCTCTGTCCACGTTCTGTTTCGCCACGACCAACTCCAACGCCGATCGATCGATCGCGATCACTCGCACGCTCTCCGGCATACCGAGTCCGAGGAGCGAGTGTCCCGAGCACGCGTCCACCACCAGGTTGACGCGCTCCCCGTCGGACAACGGCGCGCACGCCATCGACTTAAGGGCGTCCAGACGAGACGACCAGGCCCAAGACGCACCCTCGGGCACCGTCGCGCGATCCAACGTCGGCTCGTCCGGCGCGCCGCGCACCTTGAACGCCACCCACTGCGCGTCCCCGCGCCTCGCGCCGCCGCCGCGCGTTCCTCTCGCGCCGCGACCATCGCGCTCGCGACGTCGACGAGGACTCGCGCGCGCGGACGCGGACGAGACGCGTGCGGTCGTTCGCGTCGCCATCGTCGTCGGCGTCGTCGCTCGCGCGTCGGCGTCTGTCGTCGTCCGTCTGCGCGTCGTCGTGCCACCGTTTTCCATCTTTTCTCAGCCGTGCGCGCCCGCACACCGAAACCCGCGACGCGACGCGACGCGCGGGCGATCGACCGCGGGGCGTCGTTCGAAGGAAACGATTCGAATCTGTCGTCATGGCCACCGCGCAGTGCGAGACGTCGACGTCGAACGCGATCACGCTCCGAGGATCGACCGAGCTCGTCACCGAGTTTTTTGGGTACGCGGTGAATAACATCCTGTTCCAGCGCGGCGTCTACCCGCCCGAGGAGTTCGAGCGCAAGCAAAAGTACGGATTGGGGGTGATGGTGACGACGGAGCCCAAACTCAAGGAGTACCTCGTCGGCGTGCTCGAACAGGTGAACGATTGGTTGATGGGGAAGGATTTAAAAAAGTTGGTGCTCGTCTTGGCGGACGCGCGCACGGGGGAGACGGTGGAGCGATGGACGTTCGACGTGGAGACGGACGAAGAGATCGTGCGCGACGACGGTGAGAACGCGTCGAACGCGGTGACGACGAGAGAGAAACCAGAAAAAGAAATCATGCAGGAGATTCAAGCAATCATACGACAGATCACGGCGTCGGTGACGTTTTTACCCATGCTCGAGGGCGAGTGCGCGTTTGAACTCTTGGCGTACACATCGGCGACGAGCGCAACGCCCGACCAGTGCGAAGAGAGCGATCCAAAACTCGTTCGAGACGGCGTGGAGATGAAACTTCGATCGTTCAGCACCAAGGTGCACTCCGTCGACGCCGGCGTCTCGTACAAGACGGAGGACTGACCGATCGTCCGATCGTCCACGTCCACCGCCCCGACCGCCCCGATCGCCCGCGCGCTTCGCGCCCTAGCTCCCACGCGCGTGTAACGTCACCCGCGCGCCCGACCGAACATCCCGCGCGTTCCCTGTAGCGTCCCGACCCGTGGGCCCGTTTCGAAAAAATCTTTGCATTCGACATGCGGTTTACGAGGGTTCATGAGTCGTCACGAGTCCCCACACAGAGGGGGGGCTCGTGTCGTTTCGAGTCGACGGGGAGGGGTCGTTCCGGGGGGTGCCGACGACGACGACGAGCGCGCGACACACGACCACGCGCGCCGAGGCGACCGAGGAGACATCGATACCGAGCGCCAGCACGCATGATGACCAGCACGACCAGCGCGACCGCGACGCGGGGGATGACCTCGCGCGCGATGACGACGAAGATCGCGACGGTGCGAAAGATTTCCACCACCGCGCGCGCGGTGCGATCGGGGGCGCGCGCGAGCGCGACGCGCGTGCCGATCGATGAATTGCGAGCGACGACGAAAAATGCGATTCGTGGAATCGGATACGACGAGAAGGACGCCGACGTGATCCTGGACGTGCTCATGTTCGCGCAGGTTCGTGGGAATAATCAAGGCATCATCAAGGTGACGACGAACGGGCTCGCCATGGCGGAGGACGCGGAACCGATGAAGGTGACGCACGAGACGAAATTGTCGGCGGCGATCGATGGAAAGAAGACGCAAGGGATGTTGGTGTTGGCGGAAGCGACGCGAATCGCGAGCGAAAAGGCCAAGGAGCACGGATTCGGCATCGTCGGTGCGTGTAATACGTCGACGTCGACAGGGGCTCTCGGATACTACTGCAAAAAGGTGGCGGATGAGGGTATGATTGCGATCTGCATGGCGCAATCTCCGGAATTCGTCGCACCGGCTGGAAGTTCCAAGGCCATCTTCGGCACCAACCCGATCGGCGTGGGAATTCCCTCTGCCGAAGGGTCCATGGTGCTCGACATGGCGACGAGCGCTTACAGCTGGTTTGGCGTCCTCGAGGCGCGCACGGCGGGCAAGCAACTTCCGGAAGGCGCCGCTCAAGACAAGAACGGTGTCGCGACGACGAAGCCAGAAGATGTTCTCGACGGCGGCGCCATTCGCACCTTCGATGGCGGTTACAAGTCGAGTAACTTGGCGCTCATCGTCGAGCTCTTGGCTGGCCCCCTCGTCGGCGCCGCCATCGAAAACAAGCTCACGGCGAAGAACTGGGGTAACTTGATCATGGTCATCGATCCGAGCATGCTCGGCCAAGCTGACTTTGAAAAGAACGCCGCGTTCGTGATGAACCGCGTGCGCAACGCGCCCAAGCAACCGGGAGTCGACGCCATCCTCCTTCCGGGCGAGAGAGGTGACGCCATCGCCAAGGCCAACATCGAGTCTGGTGAAATCGACGTCGAAACCAACCTCTGGAACGACCTGAAGAAGGCGGCTGAAGCTTTCGCCACGCCCGCGCGATAGGTGATTTGAAAATTTGTAAACACTTTACGTACACGCAACATTCATGAAAAAAAAGTAAATTATAAAATCTACGGCGCGCCCCTTCTAAAAGAGGAAACCATCAATTCATTTTAAGCAGTTCGCAATTTTATCATCCGCCTCCCTGCGCTATGTTACTTAGGCCGTCACCTCCTCCTTGACATCGTTGGTCGCTTCCGGAGTGTTCGCTTCGGAGGGCGGAACCAACTGCCAGAACTTGGGCAAGTAGTTAGACCAGTCAGCAAGGATAGCCTTCGCCTTCGGAGAGTTGGTCTTGTCGGCGTGCGCGGTGATGAGACCCTTAAGTTGGGCTTCACCAGCCGGCGTGATGACGCGTTGCATCGCGACGATCTCACCGTTGACCTTGGACTCGAAACTGCCGTCTTCATCGAGGAAGTAACCGATACCACCAGTCATACCCGCACCCACGTTGCGGCCAACCTTGCCGAGCGCAACAACACAACCACCCGTCATGTACTCGCAGCAGTGATCACCGGTGCCTTCAACGACAGCCTCACCGAGGGAGTTACGCACGGCGAAACGCTCACCCGCACGACCGCTGATGAACACCCGACCACCCGTGGCACCGTACAAGCACGCGTTACCGGCAATGCTCGCAGAGTCCGGAGCGAACGGAGAGTCAGCGGGCGGCATGATGGCGATTTCACCACCGCTCATGCTCTTGGCGACGTAATCGTTCGCTTCACCCACAAGACGCACATTCATACCACCCACAACGAAGGCGCCGAAAGATTGACCACTGGAACCCTCGATGTCTAAGGTGAGAGAACCAGCAAAGCCGTTGTCGCCGTACTTCTTGGCGATTTGGCCCGCCACGCGAGCAGTCGCACATCGATCAGTGTTGATGATTTCAACCTTCTTGGTGTACGTACCCTCGGTCTCGATGCACTTCGTGACTTCCGCATCCTCAAGAATCTTATCATCAAGGACGATACCGTCGTTGTGCGTCGGTTGCGCGATGCGGTCTGAGGACGCGCCAGCCTCGCCAGAGGACGTGGTGAGGAAGGACAAGTCAAGAGAGGAAGTCTTGGCCGGCGCCTTGTCGATTTGAGAAAGCAAATCGTTGCGGCCAATGATTTCATCAAGAGATCTGTAGCCCATGGACGCGAGAATCTCACGGACTTCTTGCGCGGCGTACATGAAGAAGTTGACAAGGTCGCTCGGCGCGCCCGGGAAGCGCGCGCGAAGCTCTTCACGCTGGGACGCAACGCCGACCGGGCAGTTGTTCGTGTGGCAAATACGTGCCATCACGCAACCCGTGGCAATCATCGCAACGGTACCGAAGCCGTATTCATCCGCACCCATGAGCGCAGTCTGGATAACATCAAGACCAGATCTGCAGCCACCGTCAGCACGCAAAACAACGCGTTCACGGAGACCGTTCTCAACAAGAGTTCTGTGCGTCTCAACGAGACCCATCTCCAACGGACCACCGCAGTGCTTGATGGAAGACAACGGGGACGCACCAGTACCACCATCACCACCAGAAATTTGAATGATGTCTGCGTTCGCCTTGGCGACACCAGACGCGACGGTGCCGATACCAGCTTGCGCCACGAGCTTTACGGACACCTTGGACTGCTTGTTAACCATGTGCAAATCATATATGAGCTGCGCGAGATCCTCAATGGAGTAGATGTCGTGGTGCGGCGGCGGCGAAATGAGCGGGACACCAGCCTTGGAGCGTCGAAGCCAAGCAATGTACGGAGAAACCTTCTTACCCGGAAGCTGACCACCCTCACCCGGCTTGGCACCTTGCGCAACCTTAATTTCAGTTTGGTTGGCAGACATCAAGAAAGACGTAGTGACACCGAAGCGGCCAGAGGCGACTTGCTTGATGGCGGAGGACGCAACATCACCGTTCTCCATACCGCGGAGGTACGGGAAAGTTTCAGACTTGCCGTCCGCGTCAGCGTCGGTGATCTTTTCAAAACGCTTGGGATCTTCACCACCTTCACCAGAGTTGGATTTGCCGCCGATGCGGTTCATGGCGATGGCGATGGACTCGTGGCACTCTTGAGAAATGGCGCCAAGAGACATACCACCGGTACAGAAGCGCGTGCAGATGTCGGCGACAGATTCAACTTCATCGACGGAAATCGGCGCGCGGTCAGACTTGATTTCAAGTTGGTCACGCAAGCACGTGTACGGGCGGTCGTTGCGGTGTGCTTGGTAGGCGCTCCAGAATTCGTCGTTCTTTTCGCCACCACCGAGACCAACAGCCTTGTGGAGAAGCTTGGACATCTCTTGGTTGTTGCCGTGGTATTCGAGACCCGGCTTGACTTGGAACATACCACGCGCTTCGACCTTGGCCATCTCCTCAGCCTCACCCGGGAAGGCGGACTGAACGAACATGTGCGTCTCCGCGGCGACTTCGTCAATGGTGAGACCACCGATGCGAGACACCGTACCCTTGAAAGCGGTGTCGATGACTTCGGAACCAAGACCGTAGCATTCAAAAATTTGCGCGCCTTGGTACGACGTGATCAAAGAAATACCCATCTTGGACAGAATCTTCTTAAGACCCTTGTTCAGGGCGTTCTTGAAGTTCATTTGAACATCTTCGATGGAAATGTCACCCATCTTACCGCGCTTGATGGCGGTCTCGACCTTCGGGGACTTTCTCCACGAGCGGCACGTTTCCAAAGCCAACCACGGGCAGACGGCATGGGCACCATAACCAACCAAGGTCGCGATGTGGTGCGTGCTGAACGCGGACGCAGACTCAACGACAATGGACGCACGGGTACGAAGACCTTGCGCGATCAAGTAGTGGTGCACGGTACCAACAGCGAGGAGCGACGGAATCGCCGGCGAGTCGGGACCTTGGTCCGGACGATCCGTGATGACGATGCATTCGCTGCCGGAGCGAATCGCAGCGGCGGCTTCTTCGCAGAGCTTGTCGAGGCCAGCCTTGAGCGCACCAGCGGCGCCACCAGCGGCGTATCGCGCGGAGATGGTTTGCGTCTTGAGCTTCGGGTGGTTCTTGATGTGCTCCAATTCAGAATCGAAGAGGACCGGAGAGTCAAGCATGACCGGTGGCGTTTCCTTGCCTTGAGTGTCGAGCAAGTTGCCCTTGGCACCGAGGGTCATAGCCAAAGACATAACGAGACCTTCACGAAGCGGATCGATCGCCGGGTTCGTCACTTGGGCGAATCGTTGCTTGAAGTAATCGTACAACAAGCGCGGACGGCCAGACAAGACCGGCATCGGGGTGTCGTCACCCATGGACCAGGTCGGCTCGATGGCGTCAGACGCCATCGATTCGATGATCATCGTGATGTCTTCAGCGGCATAACCAGCACGAGCTTGGGACTCAATAAGTTGAATCGGGTCCAATTGCGTGTCACCGATCGGCTTGATACCCTTGACACGGTCGATGGACTTCATCCAGTCGCCGTACGGGAGTCGCGCGGACACTTCCTTGGCGATTTCCGTGTTCTCCTTGAATTCACCAGTCTCCAAATCAGCATAGATCATCATACCCGGACCAAGACGGCCCTTGGAGACAACGTTGGACGCGTTGGTCATGACGTCACCGAGAACGCCGACCTCAGAGGCGACGTAGATGTAGTCATCAGACGTGCGCCAGAATCGCGCCGGTCGCAAACCGTTACGGTCGAGACGGGCACCAAGTTGCTTACCGTCGCAGAAGACGAGAAGCGCGGGACCGTCCCACGCCTCTTGCATACCGGCATAGTAATCATAGAAATCGTGAACTTCCGGGAACGTCGCGTCGAGCTCTGGGTGGTTGCGGTGCGCTTCCGGGACGAGCAACATCATCGTCTCAGCCGGAGCGCGGCCCGTGCGGACGAGGAGCTCAGCCACTCTGTCGAGGTTGGCTGAGTCAGACGCAGCCGGGCTACAGATCGGGCGGAATTCTTGTTCACGTCCCTCCCAGATCGGGTGGTTCATGTCAGCTTCCTTGGACGCCATCCAGTTCAAGTTACCTTGAAGGGTATTGATCTCACCGTTGTGGCCCAAGAAACGCATTGGCTGGGAGAGCGGCCACTTCGGCGTCGTGTTGGTGGAGAAACGACGGTGGTAAATGGCAAACTGAGACTCGTAATCCGGATCTTCCAAGTCCTTGTAGAACTTACCCAACACAGCGGAGCGAAGCATACCCTTGTACACGATGGTACGAGAGCTGAGCGTGCAAATGTAGAAGCTCTCAGCCAGCGCGGCGTCGACACTCGCGTTCTTTTCGCACGTCTTACGAGCGATGAAAAGCTTGCGCTCGAACTCTTCGCGGTCCAAGCCGGAGCCATCGAGGAGGATCTGTTCGTGCACCGGGCACGTCAACTTAGCGAGCGGACCGACGACAGCGTTGTCAACCGGAACCGAACGCCAGCCGAGCACCTTAAGGCCTTCCGCGACGCAGCTCTCTTCAAGCAATTTCTTCGATTGCGCCGCCTTGGCACCATCTTGCGGCAACATGACCATACCGACCGCGGAGGACCCTTCAGCAAAACCGCTGATACCGTTCGCGGCAGCCCACTTCTCCAAGAGCTTCCACGGAATGTGCGTCATCACACCGACGCCATCACCAGAGTCGTTGTCGGCGGAGCACGCACCGCGGTGCTCCATGCAACCGACCGCGGTCAAGGAGTCCTTGACAGTCTTGTGCGTGCGCTCACCCTTCAACGAAGCGATGAAACCAACACCGCACGCATCGTGCTCTTCCAAAAGCTGCGTGTTGTCGACCGCACCACCTTGGTACACCGGCCAGTCGCCGTACACGGAGCCTCGTTCGGCGAGGCACACCGTCGTGCGCTTGCGTCCCGGAAGGCGCACCGAAGTGCACTTCGGGAGCGCCGCGGACTTGCGGAGGCTCACCAACGAAGGCGTGTGCTTCTGTGTTTCGGAACGAGCGAGTCATCGTCAGTCTCACCGTCTCTGTCGCCAATACTCTCAAAGAGGAACATTCGAGGTTCGCGACTCATACATAAAGGCCGAAAAGGAAGCCCTAAGCCCCCACGAAAGCATCGCGTCGACGCAAACGCACCGCTTGGTTACCCAACGCGAACGGAGCGTTCGCGTCGGCTCTGGTAATCATTTTGCTACGAAACGCTCCGACGCTCACCGAGCTCTTGCGCCCGACGGACACGCGCACCGCGCGACTGCAGCGTGCCGGCGTCATCGCGATGCCCATCGCAGCGCTCATCTTCGACGTCACGCGCGCGCGCTCTCACCGACGAGCAATGTACGTGAATTCGAGACCGCGATACGATCCAAGAATTTGTTATTCCTTCGTTCGAGGTCTCTGCGATCGCCCTGGCGCGACCGTCGTCGTCTCCGCGTGAAGTTGTGTCGACGTCGCGCGCGCGTCCGCCCAGCCTGCCACCGATCGTCCGACCATTCAAACGAACTTCGTATCACTCGTACTCGAGACAAAAACAAGCCAACTGCGTTTTTACCTCTAAAAAAACAAAAAGTGGGCCCCCTACACAGCCGAATGTCTCACACACTACTGCCCTCGCCGCGTCCTCGCGACGTCCCGGGACGGAGGTCCGAGGGTGGTTCTCAGAGACCGCCGCGGGGTGACGCCCGACGACTCTGTCCCCGCGCGCGAGGCGAGCGAACGGTGGGAAGAATACTCGAATACGAACGCGCGTTCATCATCGAATGCGGACGCGCGTCGGTGGACGGAGGGTGGCGAACGCGTTGAATATGTTTGTTGGTTTCTTCTTGGCGCCTCTCGCCGTGGCGGCGGCGACGACGGCGTGTGGGCCTTGGACGGTGAGAAAAGTCTCGGACGGCGTTCAGGGAATCTCAATATCATTGATAAATGCAGATGGATCGGACGAAGGATTGGGCGTTGTGCGCGCGAACGGTCGAGAGTGCGCGTGGAATCGCGTCGCCGAGACAGAGACGACGACGACATGCCTCGTGCTCGCGGCGGCCGACGTTCACATAATAGAGAAAGGATTGGAATTCGTTAGAAGAAGTATGCGTGAAGGGAGTTCAGATCGTTTGGAAGTTTGGTTGGCGACGAATCCTCCTAAATTGATCGTCGATAGGACGGCGAATAAACGACACGCCTTATACATGATGTCGACGTTGAATGAAATTTTAAGCAAGACTCCAAAAAGTGGTGGACAGTTCGCGTTGACGCGAATATTGGATGGATTCACGAACGGAGATCGTGAGTATGAGGAGGGTTCCGAATTCAAAGCCTTCATTGTGGCCGATTCGGATGAAAGTGACGTACTCAACTCTTTTCCAAAGCTGAGAGCTGAGACGATTGCTCCACCACGATCGGGCGACGCCGAAATATTGACATTATCATCCAACGTCACAAAAACGATTGAAGCGCTTGCAAAAAGACAGAAGCGATTGTTTCATGTTTTTTGTTGCGTCGCTGTTGGAAGATCGACATTTCAGTTATCAGTGGGTAATACCACGTGCGATGTCGCGTCGCCAAGTCGTGAAGTGTCGAGACATCTCCGCGGGTTAAATGGACGCTGCTTTGGAAATAGAAATTCTGCAGGTTTCCCTTATCCCGACGATATCATGCTCGAGTTCACACCCGAGGAGAGAAAGACGTTCGACCAGTATCGATCCTTCTACAAAGGGCCTTACGAAGAGATGATTAAGTCAAAGAGACCATTCGCGCTGTCGGTTCGTTTTGACCGTGGACCGCGACTTCGTGCGGAGGCACAATTTCGAGGCGTGTCTTCATTTCGCGATTGTCTTCGACGAAAAAGCCTAAAAGTTGAAATATCTGATCCCGTTCGACTGATGCGTGGAGCTTTAGGCAAACGGTTTCTCCTCATCTCCCTATGTATTGACGATAGATATGTGAAAACGTTTCTCGTTTTATCGATGGCGAAGAAGCTTGGTTTGTTTCCACACGCATTTCGATACGTCAGGCTACGAATACGGACGAGAGGTCAACGACGCATAGAGCATGGTGGATTATACCTACTCATGGACGAGCCGAAAAGTGCACTCGCGCGCTCGCATAACGAGCTCGCGGTGGTTGTGCGACGCAGAAATGATCCAGCACGAAAAACGATGAGCATCAAAGCTATCCCAGACGTAACAGTCTATCCAGGTAATTCAGATATTGATGAAATCGCTGGGCGAGTCCGGTACGAACGCGTTGTCTTGGCAAGCGAAACGTGTTCTGATCGCGGTAGTGCGTGTTTTGAGCGACTGAATGGTCTGATCGATGTTGTGGGTTATCTACGCTGGCTCGCGCTATCAACGTGGGTCGAGTCAGGAGATTACGTGGATGAACTTTGGCTGTTCGCGTCGAAAGAAGCAGATCGGCAGAGATTTTTATTACACGCTTGGGATCCGGACGATTCATTCGAAACGTGTCATCGCCAGGGTCGAGACGCAATAGGCAACGCCACGATCAAACAATTCCTCTATTGTGCTGAAGGTGCCATCGACCGAGTTCTTTTGCGATCGAGCGATATGCTGACGAGATATCTAAAGGAACTTAATTACATTCTTCGCGAGGGTTTGACAGCGCACGACTTGCACGCAATCGTCGTCGAACAAGAGAGACAAATCAAACATTTGATGAACGATGAGACGGCTCTAGGTCTGACGGAACTTCGTCAACTCAAACCGTCCATCGATGGAGCCGAAGATGCTTCTGTAGAAATGATCAACTCACTTCGGTACTACGAGACGCTCGCAGAGGAGAGAAGGAGGACTTTACTGCGCAATCCCTACGTGTACACAGCCTGGATTGACGATGAATGGTCGAGCGTACCAGTAGATGAAAATTGCGATACCCTGCCGATCGTGAAGATGCAGATTCGCTCGTATGACAAAGCGAATCAAGATGTTTTGTTTGACATTGATAAAAAACCGTTTACGTTGAACATATCGTTCAATCCAGAAGTTGTGTACAACGATTCAACGTACTTTGCCGTACCGGAAGAATTTGAGATTGATACTTGGCCCAATCGAAGCACAACGTGCACTACGAGTTCATTTGGTGACGGTTTCGTCGAGTTAACGTACGCGTGCGAAAGTACTGGTTCACAGCCGAAGTTTTCATTGCATCATCGCTTTTGGCACAGCTTTGCAAACACCTCAAACTCAATTCGCGTCCAAAGGTTACGAGGATGTGGCGAGGTAAAGTACTGAACCGTTCTGACTTATGACAACGTGGCACACTATTGCTGTTGCGGCACGCCCGCCTGCCGCCACTCTGGTTTGAGTCCCCAGAGACCCATATTTGGTCCGCGGCGAGTCAACAGGGCAATTTCGTTGAGGTTGGTCTTCAGCCAATCGACTGGTTGCTTCGTTTCCAGTATGAGCTGCTTCAAACTCCAATAAGATTGACGCTCGAACAAGCCGAAAAGCATATTTTCCAACTCTTTTTTTTCCATGCGTTCCTTCTTTTCTGGCTTGTTGGCCGCGGCGTCGGTAAAACGAACCAAGTTTCGAGCCTTTGGTAAAGGCGCAAAACGCATTTCCGACGAGCTCTGCGTCACTCTTGTTTTCGTCTGAGCCTTGATCATGCGGTCTTTGCTAACTCTATGATAGTCTGCGTCATCGATGGATCTTGGACGCATGTCTAGTTTTACTGCTACCTTGCCCATGAGGGCCATGTCTGACACGTTCTCGTCGCGATCGTCGGAGAAGACGTGCATCGGCATGTCGGTCGGTTGGTTGGCTAGGATGTAATGCTTCGGAACGTCTTCTGCATCTTTTCCCTTGAGTTCAATGACACCGTGCGTCATCGACTTTGAACTATCCTTTTCAAACGGGTCGACGAAGACGCGCACGCTACCGACGGCTTCCTCCGGGTTGACGTCGTCGTGCCACACCCGCGAGAGAAACTTCGGAACCTTTATCAACCACGCTTCTTCATCTGCCTTCTTCGTGTCCAGAGCGTTCGGCCACACATAAGCCTTCAGCGCCGTCACGACGTGCTCTGGAATATCCTTTTCCTCGACGCCGAGAATCGAACACGCCTGGTGGCGCCAGTGCGCTCGGTACATGGAAGGCGGGCCATCCTTTCGCCACTCCGGTTTCTGGTACGCCTTCGTCCCGACCTCCAATCGCGCCGGATCTAGCAACGCCAGAACCTGATTCACCTTCGCCTCAGCCGTTCTCTTCTTCTTCAACCACTCTCTGATCTCCCCCTGCAAATCCGCCGAGTTCGACGGCAGTTCAAAATCCGCCATCTGCGAGTGCATCGTGCATCGTGTGCGTCGGTCAGTCCAAGCTCTCGAACGCGCGCACATGCGCTCGTCTCCGCCGTTCCCGTGCCCGTCTGCGCCCCCGACCCGTCGCGCGCGCGCGCCATTCGGCGCCCACGCCTCTCCCCTCGCATCCGTGGTCTCTCCTGCCCCGTCCTTCGCGCTCGGATCCTCTCGCGTCGCCGCGTCTCAAGAAGTCGCCTCGCGTCGTCTCGCACCTCCACCTCGTCCCTCGTCGCTCCCTTCGCGTCGCGCGACGCGCGTCTCCGAGTGAGGGCGCGTCGTCCGACTAGTGCGGTCCTCGAGGTCCTCGTCTTTTACTACTTGCATTATAATGATCTTTAATGTGTGCTGATCGTCCGATTTATGTCAGTCTGTATCACAATCGTGGTTGTAATCGCGGGATCATTCCAGGCACCCGTCACACGTCGTCCGACGCGTGCGCGCGAGCGAGCGTCCGCGTCACTTGCGCGAGAGAGCGAACGACGCGATGTGCGATCGATACGCTTTTTTCGACGCGCAGTCGTGGTTGACTCCGCGCGACGACGTCGAGGAGGTGGGGGACGAAGAGGAGGAGATCTTTCTCGGAGCGTGTTCGTTCTCCCTCTCTGCGTCCGATCAGTACGGGACGGTCGAGCGCGACGGAGAGGGAGCGGAAGAAACGCCCACGGATGAGGGAGACGAGCGCGAGCGCGGCGCACGGGGGGCTCTGGCGCGAGATGCGATGCACGTGACGTTCGCTGTATCTTCGACGCTGAGCGACCCGGCGAGCATTCGCGCGCGGTTCCTCGAGGTGAAGACAGCGACGCCATCGACGTCGTCGATGTCGTCGTCGTCGAAGAATCGACAGGTGGGTAAGGTTGGGTCGACGAGCGAAAAGGGATGCACCGCGCGGGCGCGATTGGAGTGTGAGCTCGACGGACGGCGATACGTAATCTCCACGAGGACGTGTCGAGAAGTCGTGGCTTCGTTCGAATCGAGTCCCAAGGACGTGGACGGTCGAGGCGCAAACGCGCGGTATCTCAGTTGCATTTTCCCACACGTCACGCTCAATGTTTACTCGACGTCGGACGACGCATCTTGGGATAGATTGCAAATTCTCGCGCGCGCGCTTCGCGACCCGGCGCTCGCCACAGTCGCGAACGACGACGTCGACGCTCTGAGACCGAGAAAAAAGCGACGAAAAGTGCGACACGGACACGAAGGAAAAGTGTCCACCATCTCGCGCGTCCGCGACGAAGACATCGAGCTCGACATCCAGTCCGCGTTCGAGGAGCAGAGAAGCGCGGCGATGGCACTCTGCGACGCCGCCGACGCTCTCGCCGACGACGCGGACACCGACGACGTCTGGGCCGGCTTATCCGCGAAGCTTCTTCGCCGGGGCGTGCGAGACGTCTTCGTCGATAATTCTCGCGCGTATCACGCCGTGCCGTCGTCGTTAGAGTTCGAGCTCGCTTGAGATGGTAATAATCAAGCATCCAACGAGCCGAATCGACAGCTCTTTCTTCGGAGGGGCCCATTCAGGGTTCGTGACCCAAGAAGATCGACCGGCGGAAAAAAACGTTCCTCACGCGGACGCGGGCGCGGTGTGCCGCGTGAAGACGCCCGGTGCGCCGCAGAAGACGACGTCGAGGCGAACGAGCGCGGGACGAACGAACCAGGAGCGCGGGAAAACCCGTGCGCTGATTTCGTTGCACCCATCACGCGCGCGCGTGAGCGTCGTCGTCGTCTAGCGCGCGCACCCGGCGCGCGAGAGCTCGCGTCCACGCGTTTTCGCGGTGAGCCGCGTTCACGCGTTTTCCACCTGCGTGACGCCGTTGCGACGTGCGCTAACTCGCGAACGACGCCGAGACTGTGACGATGAATCCAGGGGATTTTCTTTCGTTCAGCGACACCGATCCGAGCCAGTGGTTGCCCAAGGGAATCGTGGACGGCGAGGATGACTCGTCCTCTCTGACTTCGTTCGCCATGCCCTCGCAGGCTGGAAACGTCAAGGGGCTCATGAGAGGAGGGCTCGGTGGACCGCAAATGCAACTGGATAACTCAAAAGTTGTCGGGAGTGTCTTGTATGATTTTGAAGGATTACTTCCAACGGTTTCTCAATCCACCGCGGTCGAACCATCAACCTCACCAAAGAGCACGACTCGCCTCAGCGGGGAACTTTTGGACAACTTTGCCGGCGGTTCAAAGGTACGAGGTCCCTCGGGTCCTCGACTCGCTGGTCAGGGTGTGGAAGAAGAGCAGCAGCAAGTGGCGTCTATTGAGATCATGCCGAACGGCGGATTGAAGTTGCGAGTGACGCTGCTCGCCGCTGGTTTTGTCATTGGTGCGAGCGGAGCGTCTGTTCGCGAAATCATGCGCCACACTGGTTCAACGATTCAGTCTTGGACGCAGCAGCCCGAAGAGGGTGTGTATCACCGTCCGTGCCGTGTTTTCTGCATTCAGGGTACTCCTGAATCAGTTCTGGCTGCTTCAAACATCATTCACGAAGCCGTCGAACGATACAAGGAGTTGTGCGAAGGAAAGCGTCGAGGAGAATTCGTCCAACGCTTGCAGTACATTCACGGCGTTGAATTTTCGTATCAACCACCACCAAAGAATGTTGTACCAAATGCGGCTTCTGTGAATGGAGCCGGTGCTGGATTTGCGAGACAAGCGGGTGCTAACCCGCTCCTGTCTCGTCAAACTGGCAAACCTATGAATGATACCATGCGATACATGGCGGCGTTGCAAGCGCAGCAACAAGCCTTGCAACGGGAACAAGCTGCGATGCAACAAGCGTACGCGGCTGGCCTCGCCGCGGGCGCCAAAATGGGTCACGTGCACTCATTCAACTTTGAAAATACTCAAATTGCTCACAATATCCCAGGTGCCCGAGCAACCACACCATCCACTAGGGAATTTTTTGGTTCGGCGTCCGCGGCAACGCAGAACCACCTGTTTGATTAAAAAAACGCCACAGCAGAACGCGCTGACCAAGATTGTCTTGAATTGAACTTGAATATATCGATCGACTTGACTGTACATTCTTCTTTAGTTGTTGAAATCGAATTACAATATATTGAAAACAATCCCCAACTCGCGTTCGAACCACGAAGAAGTTTGTCCAAGCGTCGGCCGACGACGCGCCCGCATCGCGTCGATTACGGCCGCGAGAAGCGCAGCGGTTTCTCCCTCAAATAGTACAGCTTCGCCCGACGAACCTTTCTTCGTTCAAGAATTTCCATCGCCTTGATGTTGGGCGTGAAGAGTGGAAAAGAACGTTCGACGGCGAGATTTCCTATCGCGGTTCGAAGGGTAAAGCTAGATCCCAATCCTCGATGCTTTTTCGCTATGCACACACCCGTAAAGGTTTGCGTTCGTCTATTGTTCTCTGGAACCTCGAGCGTGAGTTTAACGACATCCCCCGGTCTAAACGGCACGATTTGACGCTCCGCCGCTAACTCCTTCATCTTCTCTCGCTCCAAAGTCTCCATCATGTGTCCACATCGCTTGAAATAACTCTTACGCTTCTTCAACGCTCTCGTCGGCGTCCACGGCGCCGCGCCGCCCCCCGACTTGCCCCATCCCTCCTGCGTCGCCCCCGCCTCGAAGCTCGTCATCGGCGCCTCCATCCCGCGCGCCTCGGGTTTAAGCTTCACGGGCGTCCCCGTCGTTCGTATCGCCTTGATCTCCGCGCGCACCGACGTCATCACCGCGCGCGTCCCGAACGCATCCATCGCCGTCGTCGCCGTCGGCGCGATCGTCCACGCGCGCGCGTCCGGTCGTCCCGGCGGGCACCCACGCGCGCTCGACCGCGCGCACGCGCGAAGCGCGTCCCTACACGCGCGCATCGACCACATCCTTCGCGTCGACACCTCGCGTCCGCACCTCGCGTCGCGTTGTCGTCACTCGCGCGCGTCGTCGACTCCCGTCCCGCCCTCGAGGTTTCGCGCTGAAATGAAAGAACGAATGTGCATCGAGTGCGCGCGTGCGGCAGACGGTGAAGGGCGGACGAGAGGGTCGAGCGTGGGATGAGCGTGAGCGTGAGCGCGATGCGCGCGTGCGCGGCGACGGCGAGCGCCAGGGTGCGGCGAGCGGTGAGTCTGCGACGATGGGGCGAGACGAGCGGGCGCGGGACGAGCGGGATGGGGACGATGCGCGCGACGGGCGTGGGACGACGCTGGAGCGCGGTGCGACGCGCCGTGGGGACGGAGGAGGGGGTGAGAGGCGATGAGAAGTCGCGTTTGGTGTTTTTGGGGACGCCGGAGTGCGCGGCGGACGTCTTGGGACGGGTGCTGGACGCGGCGGAGAGGGAGGATGCGCGGTTCGAGGTGGCGGCGGTGGTGTCGCAGCCGGGACGGCCGCGAGGGAGAGGGCGGAAGAGCGGTGAACCGGCGCCGTCGCCGGTGGCGGAACTGGCGATGAAACGAGGGATCGCGCAGGATAGGATTCTGTGTCCGGTGAAGGCGAACGAGGAGTGGTTTCTGGACGCGTTGCGGGCGCTCGATGTCGATTTGATGGTGACGGCGGCGTATGGAAACTTTTTACCGCAAAAGTTTCTCGACATTCCGAGGTATGGAACTCTGAATATTCATCCGAGCCTCTTGCCGCAGTGGCGTGGGGCGGCGCCGGTGCAACGGGCGCTGGAGAGTGGACAAGCCGAGACTGGCGTGTCTGTGGCGTACACCGTTCTCAAAATGGATGCAGGTCCCGTCCTCAGACAAATCAAGAGACCGCTGAACGGAGACGAAAAGGCACCGGAAATGTTGACTGAGCTCTTTGAGAAGGGCGTGGAGGCTTTGCTGGAGGAGTTGCCGTCTGTGTTTGCGGGCGAAGCAGCGGCGCGCGCCATGCCGCAAGATGAACAAATGCTCAGTCACGCGGCAAAGGTGAGCCCAGACGAGGGAGAATTAGATTTTAAGAAACAATCCGCGCTTGAATGTCACAACAAAGTGCGCGGCTTCGCGGGCTGGCCGGGTACAAAGGCGGTGCTCAAGATTCGCGCGGACGGGGAAGAGGAATCGAAGGAAGTGACTCTCAAAATCATCACCACAAGAGTCTCCACGGAGGGCGATGCAAGCACGGCACAAGGACAAGTTGAAGTGACGAAGAAGGTGCTTCGTGTACCTTGCGGAGGTGGAGGCTGGCTGGAGCTTCTCGAAGTTCAGCCGCCTGGAAAGAAGGCGATGCCTGCCAGCGCCTTTATCAATGGACTGAAGGGCTCGACAGTGTTCATCTGAAGAGGAGTTCAGGGCTTCGTAGGTAGTTTATTTTCAAGGTGCAGCTAAATCGATCATCTAAAAGTCGTCATCATCGAAATCACCGTCGGAATCATTCGCCGTGTGCAACGACTCCCCCGGCCGTAACGCTCGAATATGCTTGTGCGGATACGTTCGACCACACGTCTCGCACGGTTTATTCACCCCGAACACCTCCTCGTCGCTTCCATTGTCGTTTTCTTCGTCCGATGAGGCATCGCTATCGGCTGGTTTGGAACCATCTGCGAATGGGTGTCCAGGTAGAGCGTCGTGCTTTGCCAACCATCTCGTAACCAACTCCTCATCAAAGTTATCGGCGCCTCCAAAGTCGTCCAACGCACACGACATGAACATCAAACGACCGCGTTTAAACACCAAAACTGCCGGAAGCGCACCGATCCGATACGTCCTCAACAGCGCTTTGTCGTGATTCGGACGGATTCTCACGAATTTCGTCTTCGGGAACGCCGGCGCCAAGTCGTCGCACACCTCGTCTATATGCGCGCACTGCTCGGCACCCTCTAACACGACGTGCACGACCACTCGAGAGCTCGCTTTTAAAGTCTCTGCGAGCGCACTTTCTTTAATTTCAACGTATCTCGCCCGTCTCGCCTCCGCCGCGGCCATCGCGGCGGTGCCTTTGAGCTCCCGAAGTCTCGCCGCCTGAATCTCCCGCAATATGGAGTCATCCCCTTCGTCGTCTGACTTTGCCCAATCGTCCTCCTCCTCCTCCTCCTCATCCGCCACGCCGATGACGTTCGACGCCAGTCGCATCCTCGCCGTCGAGCGATCGACCTCGCGAAGCTCGCCGAGCATCCTCGCCGCTTCTTTTTGCTTGGCGACGTCTTCCTCGCAGCATCCGCCGGGACGCGGAAGATGCTTTCCTTCCTCTCCCATGGCGTCGATCTCGTCGTCGACCCACGTGCGACAGGCGCCATTCTGACAGTCCACGCCCATTTTCGATCGGTTCGTCGCGCGACGCCTCGAGTCGACGACGTGTGACGTTCGCGGCGCGCGGCGTGCGCGCTCGGCGAGTCCTCTAAACCCCAGGCAACTACCACCACGCTCGACCTCATTGCCTATCGGCCATGCTCGTCTCGTCGTCGCGCGGGGTTTCAGCGCTCCGAAGGTTGCGAAAGGGTCTCGTGGGGTGTTCCGCGTTCGATAGAGGATTCAGCGCGTCCTCGGAAGCGAGCACGAGCGGTTCAACGGAAACGAAAGATGCCGTCATCGACGTTCAGGGCGCTAAAGAGCGGGCGAGAGCGAGGGCGGCGATGCTCAAAGATAAAGCGTTAGCGGCGCAAGTGCGAGCGATGACGGTTTTTGATCGAGACTTGGTCAAAGCGCATCGAGATAGAGCGGCTTTCTTGCAACAACGGGCGCTTCAAGCCAAGCCCGAGTGCGCGCCAGATGACTTGCTCGACGAGCTCGCGAGGCGTTTATTGGATCGTCTATTTGATATCAAACGCGACTTCAAGCGCATCGTCGTGCTCGGTGGTGCCAACGAAGCTATTACACGTAGACTTTTAGCGGAGCGGGACGATATCGAGAAGATTGTCGTCGTAGACTTGTCCCAAGATATGCTTGACTTTGTCAAAAGCGTCATCGGCGCAGAGCCCAAACGACGGGATGGGACTCCGGTTGATGTATCTTACGTCCAAGGGGACGAAGAAAACTTACCCATACAGATGAATTCTGTGGATGCTGTGATTAGTTGCTTAGGTTTACATTGGGTGAATGATTTACCCGGCGCAATGTCGAGCGCCGCCGCAGCACTCGTTCCAGATGGCCTCTTCTTGTCGAGTATTTTCGGCGGAAACACACTTCAAGAGCTTCGCGTAGCGTGCGCGCTCGCTGAAACTGAGCACGAAGGTGGTGTTAGCGCTCGAGTCTCGCCGTTAGCTCATGTTCGTGATTGTGGAGGCTTACTCGGACGAGCAAACCTGTCGCTCCCCGCAGTCGACGTAGATATAGTAACCATGGCTTACGGTTCACCGGAGAAACTCGTCGAGCACCTGCGTGCGATGGGAGAAACAAATGCTGGTCTCATGAGACGTCCATTTTTGCCTCGTAAAACCGCCTTTGCCGCGCGAACTTTGTATGCGGAGAAGTTTCCGGCACCGGGTTCTGATAGCGCCGAAGGCACGGTAGAGGCCACATTCGAGGTTCTCTACATGACTGGTTGGCGCTCGCACGAGAGTCAGCAATCTGCAAAAGAGCGCGGTTCGGCGACCGTCTCTTTGGCGGATCTCCAAAAGCACCTCGACAAAGGTGAAAAGTAGTCGCGGGTGGCGTGGCGTTCGCAGGCCAGGCCTTGTATATTAGTCTCGATCTTCAAATCCTTGAATCCTAATTCGTCTAAGAGTCCTCCCAAATCTCCCGCGTGCCCAGTAGTGTAATTTTGAGGGGTGGCCCGCACCTCGACGCGCCACTGAGGAACGCGCGCGGCGACGACCCGCGGGCGTGTCGAAAATCTTTCAAGTGAGTGTCGCATCGAGCGCTCGAGTCTGTACGCTCGAACGAACGAAGGCTGGACGCCAGGGGAGATCGGCAAACCCTGACGTACGTCATGGCGGACCAGACGGGGCGAGCGGCGACGGACGCGGGTCTCGTCGCGCGCGACGACGCCAACGTCCTGGCGTCGAGCGATTGGTTGAATGAGTTTTTTATTCATTTCGACGGCGAAGAGTCCCCGTTCGACGTCGCCGGAGCGTTCGACGTCGGCACCGGGCTCGCGTCCGGGATCGAGGAGAAGCCGGTGGAGGTGGCAGCGACGGAGGTTGCAACGTGTTCGAAGAAGCGAAAGGCGGAAGACGGAGAGGAGGAGGAAGAGGTCGCTAATCAAGCCCAGGGGCGTTCATACACGCTCAGTGAGGGTGCGAAGAAGACGAAGAGCACTCGTGAGAAGCGCAGAAGAGACGCGCTGAACAGTCGATTCGAGGAGCTCATCGCAGTACTTGAACCGGGTTCGATGTTGAAGGCGGATAAGGCGACAGTGGTTGTGGCTGCCACCCAACTGATCAAGCAGTTGCGTGCGGAACACTCGAGACTCGCCAACATGATCATGCACTTCCAAGAAGATAACATCCGACAAGCTGAGATGACGCGCGCGCTCGCGACAGAGCGAGACGCGCTCGCCAAGGAGAAGACGCAGTTGTTGCATGAGAAGCTGCGCATCGAGGCGCAATTGCAAGGCTTCCTAGCCAGCATGCCCTTCGCGTCACCAGTGGAAGGTGTCACCGCTCCGGCGGCTAAGACGATGCGTGGCAACGAGGCGTGGACTGTGCCCACACCCTTCTTGCCGGCGAGCGATCAAGCAGAGGAGGATGTCACCTTACGTGCGCCGGTGGCCTAAGTTGCTGCTACTAAGAATACATAGCTATTATAACCTAGTCTAGTCAAAATTGTGGTACGATGAAGAGTCGTTCTCGTTAACTGAGCCCAAGCACGCTACGATAATCGCGACCTGGTTTGCACACGATGAAATCCGCCATGTCATCATACTCGTCTTGGGCCCCGCCTTCTTGCGCGATCACAGCGTCAAGATAGGGATTTCGGATGCGTTTTCGCGGTTTTGATGCAGAATTCTCTCGAGAGGGAGCGTTAGACAAGGAGTGGAATCCGTCTCCATTGACCATTTGCACACTCTCACCAAGTCGTAATAACTCGTCGCTGTACGGCTCGATATCATCCATGGCGAGAGCGTTGCCGATGGCGACCAAACTTCGATCAAGTGGCGTGGTTTTTGTTTTAGAGAGCTGCAACGCTCTCAAATTCGTAAAAACACTCGCACATGTGACCATAAACTGCCTACGCTCAAGCTCAAAAGAACCAAGTGCCTTCACATCGTACAAACGCGACATCCTATCCGTACAGTTATGCAGTCGAGCACCGGCCAAAACGAGTGCTGCGTTCCTTCGCTGAGCACCAAGGTCGGTTTCATCGCCCTCCATCTGAGATAACGTCTCTGCAGCTGAAGTGCACTGTTTGAGGGAGAGAGTAGCCAACGCCACAAAATTCGCTTCGACATCATCCAGTCTCTTCTGCTTTGAGTGTATATGACTCCACAGCATTTTACCCGCTTTCACTAAAACGGATGTCAATGCGAGGAAAGCTTCGTGCTTAGCGCCTGGATCGTGACTGTCATCATCGGTCGATAGATCCGAGACGATCACACGCATCAGACAAAGCAAATCATTCAACTCATCCGGGATGGACGTCAAGGAGTAACTCAGGGCAATTTTCAGCATCGCCGAAGCAGTCTTGACACAGTCAGTCGTTGAGGTTGAGAATTGATACCGGTGGTGACGCAAAATCACACTGGCGATCTGGCAAGTCGGCTCGATGGGTAGTTCACGCAGTTTGATGATGGTATCTTCGAGCATGATGATGGCATCTGCCACCAGCTCTGAACTTCCTTTCTCAAATGCCGTCATTGGGAGCAAAGTCTCCAGCAAGTTCAGAACTGCAGAAATCACTTTATCCCAATCATAATTTATGTCGCGTCCCCCGTGGGTCTTTTGGAGTTGATGACGCAGTGAAGTGACGAGTAACGCCACCGTGCCAGCAACCGGACTCTCAACGCCGAGACGACCGGCACTCACATAACTATTTCTCCCGAGTTGAGGTTTGTTGAAAGCGACGAGCGACTGCGCCGAGAATTCCAATTCATCTGTTTTGAATGCAGCTCGGAGCACAGTCTGCAGCGCATCCACATCTGAACCCTCGGATGCTCCGCAGTTTACGGCAATCTCACAAAGAATTTTAAACGTTTTCAACGCTTCAAGCACTCCTTTCGCTGAAGAAGAATCCGATTCTGAGTGAATCTCGCATTTGTTCATGGCGAACCAATCTTCACGCAAAAGTTCGACGCATTGATGCGCGCATGTATTCAGCAGGGATGCGTACCGAGTTGTGTGCGTTGCGTCGAAACACGACACCTGGGTGGTGTTCAAAATATTTGCGCAAATCCGCGTGACGTGACCTTGCAGATCCTGTGACCACTCTGCATCGTCAGAAAGCAATCTTATACAACTACTCATTGACAGAGCAGAGTTAGCCGGAACTGCGTGTCCGAGACCGCAACTCAGTTGAAGATGCATAAACAAAAGGCGACTGATCCAAGCCTCCAACGTGCTGCTGGACATGACGTCATCGGCAATCTCTGGATACTCCAGATGCTCGAGGAGTGACTTGAACCACTTGGACTGACAAAGCATCGAATCCAGAAATACTTCGATGATTGGCAATAGACTCGCCAGAACATGCGATTCCGGTTTGTCGCTCGCATCGTCGTACGCGTCGGTGTGTACAAAATTTATTTGCTCACCGTTCGTGTCTCTCGCTGACTCAGCCTGTACGACGAGACATTCGCTGAGAATCGCGAGCATACCGAGGGTGTTTCTCAAAATGTCGCGATTCGTGATCGATTTCTGTGTCACGTCGAGCGCCAGAATGAAATCAAGCGAGCTCGCCAAAGAATGAATGGTACTAGGATTCAACTTTGGAATCGCAGAGTGATCAGATAGAGCTCTGACGATTTCATTGATCGATAAGATCGCATCCACTTTTGCCTCCGATTCAGCTCTCTGCAGAGACTGATCGTCCACAGATACACCGTGCCTGAGCAACGCCGTCGCGACGACAAAAGCCGCGTGGCGCACGTCCGCTCTATCATCCACGAAAGCGCGCGTCAACGCAGCGTTACCCTCGCCCATAAATCGTCCCGATTTCATAATATATTCAGTCATCTGTAAACCGACGACGACTCCCACGGAATCCGAACGTGTGAGCAACATCTCAACGGAATGAAAGTCGACGATTGTCGCGAGCACCGTCGATACTTTTCGCGTAAATCCTTCACTGATCGGCAAACAACAGACTAATTCGTGTAGCTCTTTCGCGAACTCGTTTGTATTTCTCACGTATTCCAGCTGCACGATCTCTTCGAGCGCGCGTAACGATGCGAACACGCGCTCGCCGCTTGCCATTCGCGACAACAGAATCGTCATCATTCGAAATCCTGCCTTCTCGTCTCGAGCCGCGATCGCGCGCAACACGTACGCATCGCGCGCATCGAGATCGTCCAACACAAAATTCGTCATCTCAAGCAAGGTGACACCGTCACACATCCCCACGGCGCGCTCGATGTCAGCCGTCTTTGCTCGCTTTGCCAGCGTCCCCGCGGCTCGTCTCGCCCCCGCCGTCATCAACAGCGCCATTCTCACGTCGTCCGACGCCTCTTCCTCGGTCTCGCGCCGACTCCGCCGCGTCGCACTCTCGATCTCATTCATTCCCAACGCCAATCGCTCTCCAAACGTCCCATCCCTCGCCGCGCATCGTCTCGTCGCCCTCGTCGCCGCCTCGCTCGCCCGCGCGCTCGTCGACGCGCACGCGAACAGCGTCCTCGCCCACGCCCCGATCTCTTCCTCATCCTCCTCTCTCCGCAGCGTCCGACTCATCACGTCGCAACACACGTCGCTCATCGCACCGAGCGTCTCCATCGCCCTCGCATCGCTCGCCGTCTCGCTCGACGACAACCATCGCGCCCCCTCCACCACGCGTCCTCGACACGTCGCCCCATCCGTCCCCGTCGCGCACGTCCTCGCCGCGCACGTCGCCCCGCCCTCGACGAGCTCTCGCGCGACGTCTCGAAACGTCGTCGTCGTCCACTCTCCATCGATCGCTCGCATCGAAAGCCACCGACTGAGGGCGTCGTCATCCACCCATCGCTCCCACGCGCCCATCCATCCTCGACAGCCGCGTTTCAAACACATCCATTCATTCATTCATTCATGCGCCCGGGACCGAGGGACCGACCGCACTGCGCGTCGGTCGGCGTGTCGAGGATGCGGGCGAGAGCGCTCGCGCGCGCGCTCGGGCGAACGGTGGCGAGCGCGAGCGCGCGGGTGGGGGACGCGAACGCGACGACGGTGACGACGACGGCGACGACGGCGACGCGCGCGCTCGGGCCGATGATGACGATGACGGGGACGTCACCGTGGGCGGTGCGTGGGAGCGCGTGGGGCGTGGGGCGCGCGGTGAGCGCGCCGATGGGACGAACGTTCGCGTCGATGGGCGTCGGTGGTGGAAAGGAGGCGGCGCGCGCGGGACGGGCGACGCGAGAGGTTGGAGCGTGGACGACGACGCGGCGTCTTGGCGCGCGCGGCGGCGAGACGGCGGCGGCGAGGCGTGCGGCGTCCACCGCGGCGGGGACGGCGGTGGCGATGCCTCTGGTCGTCGGAGGTGATCGAGCGGTGCGACAGGTGGCGTGGTGGCTCGGCGGAGGGTGCGCGTGGGTGTTCTCGATGGTGGTTTTAGGAGGCATGACGCGACTGACGCGAAGCGGTTTGTCCATGACGGATTGGAAGTTTGAATACGAGCACCCACCGCTGACTGATGAAGACTGGGAGGCGGAGTTTGAAAAGTACAAACAGAGCCCCGAGTATAAAAAGGCAAATCTCGGAATGACGGTGGACGAGTACAAGTTTATTTATTGGATGGAGTACGGACACCGCATGTGGGGCCGAGTGTTGGGTTTATACTTTGTCGGTCCGTTGGCGTACTTTGCCTCTCAGGGTTACATCACGTCGGCGTTGGCGAAGCGTCTGGGCGTGTTTTTCGTGCTCGGCGCGGCGCAGGGCATGATTGGTTGGTGGATGGTGAAAAGCGGTTTGGAGGAGCAAGAATTTTCCTACGACGTCCCTCGAGTGAGCCCGTATCGTCTCGCGACTCACTTGACCGGAGCTTTCACGATTTATACGGGCATGCTCTGGACGACTTTGAATGTTATTTATCCCACGTCTCCGAGCCAGGCTGCCGGCGCTAGTAAGGCGTTGATTGATGCCACAAAGCGTTTGCATCGAGTGGTGCACCCGCTCGCCGGTCTCATCGGCATCACCGCCATTTCCGGTGCCTACGTCGCGGGGATGGACGCCGGTCGAGCGTATAACACGTTTCCCCTGATGGGTGGTCAATGGATACCCGCCGAGTATTTGGACCAGTGGGAGACCAAGGGATGGAGAAATTTCTTTGAAAATACCGCTGCCGTCCAGTTTGATCATCGCGTCCTCGCGCTCTCGACTTTAGCGAGCGTGAGCGCGGTGTGGCTCGGCCATCGCAATGCAGCGGCGTTACATCCGCGAACGCGAATGCTTCTTCACGCCTTACTCGCCACCACCGCTGGACAAGTGACTCTCGGCATCACGACGCTGCTTCATCACGTGCCCGTCGAGCTCGGCTCGGCGCACCAGGCGGGCGCCTTGACTTTGTTTACCGTTGTTTTAGCTTTGATGCACTCCTTAAGAGGGCCAAAACGCGTGCGTATTTAGATTATAGCACACATTCTTTTACAAATAACTACTGTAGTTTATAGATTTCTAGTTTCCGAGCTCGCCCCTCGCGGCTCTCCACGCGTAACTGCCGGTTTGTCGTCCCGGCAAAGACTCCCCGATGTCCACGGCTGGTTTATCCAGCTCTTCGCGTTCGCACGCGTCTTGCTGTTCGAGAACTTTGACCTCTTCCGGTGGAATCGCCGTCCTGAGCTCTTTGGTGATATCGCTCACGCGCTGTTCCAGCCACCGTTCGTACACCTCTCCTCGGTTGCGATACCGCGCTCTCATATCCTTCGTGTATCGTTTCGTCACATCGACGACGCCTTCGACGGAGAACGCGATGACGTACGAAAGCGACTTGTTCCAGCCGACTTCGTACAGCAAGGGCTTGTCGCAAACGTTCTCGCACGGATCGCAGTGCAACCACCTCTTTTGACTCTCGCTGTACACCTCGGTCCACACGTGATCCGTCCAATCCAGAACCCATCGCGTGCGATATCCCATCGCCCGACAACATAACGTGAACGCGTTCGCCCACTCTCCGCACCGCCCTCGTCGCGTCTCGAGCAACTTGATGGCTGAATTGTACCGAGGGAATCGTGTATTTTTACGACAGGCGCCGCACGCGTAAATTTCGACTCGTCCCGCCTCTCCCTCGCGCTCCTCGCTCGTCAGCTCGCGTTGTTCGGTCCCCACGAGCGTCATCGCATCGCTCTCACAACTCGCGCACTTGGGTTTATCCACCCACGCGAAGAAATCCTCCTTGAACCAGCGCAAGAGGGAGAGCAACGCCGCGTCCTCCTCGCTCAGTCCCGACGCATCCTTCGCCGACGCCGTGGACGACGCCGCCGCGCACCTCTCCCTCGCCTCCGCCCTGATCTCATCCATCGGCATCGCGCTCATCGCACACGTCAGCGCCACCTCATCCTCGTACGACATCACCTGCGCCACGCCTCGTCGCAACCGTCCGTCGAACGCCGCTCTCGACTCGAGAATCCTCGGTTCGAGCGCGCGAAACGCCGCCCGTCCCGCGCGCTCGATCGCCTCCGCCCTCGACGTCGCCGCCATCGATGACGATGGATGACGATCGTCGTCGTCGAAAAAACCGTCCGTTCGTCTCTGTCGTCTCGGAACGAACGAACGAACGAACGAACGAACGAACGATCGGTCCCGAGTGGGTTGGATGGGAACGCGTGATGAATAATCGCACGTTTGGGCCGATGGATGGATGGATGGATGGGCGTCGCGATCGACGATCGATCGGCGTCCTCGACCGAGACGACAGATCGAGGCGGTGATGGGGACGCGAGAGGAGACGGAGGAAGGGAAACCGTCGTCCGAGGCGACGGCGACCGGGACGGACGCGGACGAGGTCCCGGCGACGACGACGACGACCGAGGAGGCGCCGCCGACCGAGGTGGGAACGAAGCGACCGAGGATGGATGAGGAGGCGGCGGAGGGGAGAGAGGTTCGAGGACGACCGTCGGAGACAGAGACGGAGGCGAGGGATGGGAAGGAGGAGAGCGATGCGACGACGACCAAGTCTGGATTCGGTGCGTTGAGCTCGAGCGGTGGAGGATTCGGGAGCGCGCTCACGGGAACCGGATTCGGCGGGTTCGGCGGTTTGAAGAGCGCCGGAGGCGGGTTCGGGGGATTCGCGGCGGCGAACGCCAATGCTGGGGGTGGATTCGCGTCTAAAGCGGCGACACCCGTGTTCGGTGGCGCTGCAACTGCACCGGTGGCGTTGTTCGGCGCTGGAAAGAAGAAAGAGGCTGAAGAGGAGGAAGATGGGGACGACGACCCGGAGAGAGAGGTGGCGAACGACTCCATCAAGCCTGTCGTGGAACTGGAAGTCGTCGAAACGAAGACGGGCGAAGAAGACGAAACCTGCACGTTTCGCACCGAAGGTGCGTTGTTCGAATACGTCTTCGACAAGGAAAAGGGATCTCGCTGGGTGGAGCGCGGTCGCGGCGACGTTCGCCTCAACCAGGGCGAAAACGGATATAGACTCGTCATGCGAGCGAAGGGCAACTTTCGTTTGATGCTCAACGCGTCTCTTTTCAAAGGTCAAAAGTTTCAACTGATGGAGGGAGGCAAAGGGGTGTCCTTCACGTGCGTCAACGCCGCATCTGGAGACGGTGCGAAGATGAGCATGTTTGCGCTCAAGATGCGCGCGGCAGCTTCAAACGCCCAGTCTCAGGCGGAGAGTTTTCACGCCGCCGCGTCAAAAGCGATTGAAAAACTAGCCAAGGCGGAAGAAAAGTAAGTATAGTACACTAGTAATCGAAATTCACAAATAAAGCTACATTTGAACGAGAGAATCGAGACTCGCCAGGAGTGAGCAAATCTTTACTTTCGGCGCTTGTTCTAAACCTTTTCTAAACCGCCAGATGAGTTTCAATGCATCGTTGGCGGTATAATTTACGACAATCGGTAAATTCAAGCCTCTGTCGCCACCTCTTAAATGAACCACCAGCGAACCCGGTGAATACTCGCGAATGGCTTCACGAGAAGCCGGAGACAGAGACTGTACGGGGATTTCATAACCCAACGACTGCAGAATCTTTTTTATCTCAGATCGCGACAATTCCACTTTCCGTCTAGTGATGTACGGCTTTATGATATGCACTCCATCTTGCGTCAACATGTAAAAGTTATCTCGCTCCGAGCGCTCCCAAATCTTTACACCAGACCAAACACAGTTCATTCGCTTTGCGCCAACAGAATCAATGCAGTGTGTTCTCACTCCTTCGGAAATGTAAACGATTGATTTTTCATCGCTTGAACGAGTGAACAAGTTAGGAGCGATCTTTTTGGTGAAGTTCTTGTCATCGAGCCCAAATTCTTTGGAGAGATTTTTCAGCAATTCACTCGACATCTTAGAGTAGAGATGTTTCGGCTCTGTGCGGTTGTATTCACGCTCTTTTTTCTTCGTGGGAGGTTCTGACGTTTTCGGTCCAGGAATCGGCGCCACTTTTTTCAAAAGAACTGCAAAAAATCCTCCCATGTCTTGCAAATGTGGAACAAGTCTCATGCAGTGGTGCAGAGGGATGGAATTGCCTTTGATGCGCTTACCGAGCGCACCCATGCGCCCCGGCGTCACCTCCGGTGGCCACATTGATTTGGAGAACTTTCTCTTCAGACCTATTGGTACGGAATCTCCTTGGCTATCTTCGTATTTTGGGTATTCGACGACGTCCCCTTCGACCATGGTGACCACATTCCACGTCGAGATACCCGGCCGACGCTGTAGCTCAGGAATACGGTCCGACGCGTCGACGATTTCAAGCGCGCCGCCGCACCGCTTGATTAGTTCAGCGACAACGGCTTCATTCTCTACCGGGTTGAAAGAACACGTGCTATACACCATGTATCCTCCGACTTTGAGCAACGCCGCCCCGCGCTGAGCGATATGAAGCTGGAGCTTGTGAAGACCCATGGCGAACTCTGGTCGCCATTCGGACCAAATTTGTGGGTTTTTTCTCAACGTTCCATCTCCGGAGCACGGAACATCGCAAATAATCCTATCGTATGATCCCGCTGGATATCGCCCACCATTTTCTATGGGTGCTCGACCTGAGATCGGTACGTTCACATTCGGATACCATTGTGCCTGATGAGTTGTGACCATCAAATTTGCCGTGGCATTACGGAGCGCCGCACACCTTCGTACGAGAAAGTAGCAACGCATGGGATTGATATCATTCGCTATGACGCAACCTGTAGCTGATCCTTCCTCACCACTCACATTCAGCGCCTCAAGAGCCTGCGTAGTTTTCGATCCAGGCGATGCGCAAAGATCAAGAACCCGGTGATGTGGTTCCACTTGTAGAATCGCCGCCGGCACCATTGAATCCACAGCTTGACGAGTGAGCACACCGGTGTTGTTGTACTTGACCAGCCAGCGCTGTAGCTCTCGGAGCACCGGATTTCTTGTGAACTTTAGACTCATCTTATCCATACCGAGTTGCCAGCCGTCGCACCACGGGAGACAAGTCGGTGGTGGAATCACTTTACCGCGGTCATCTCTTAGTTCTCGATCACGCTGCAGCAAGTGCTTCCCGGACTGCAGCGCCTCTCGGACTTCTTCTTGTCTACTCGCCATCCTATTCATCCTAAAAGTCACCGGCAAGGGCGAGCGAAGATATCTCAGAAACTCTCCCCACTCGTCTTCACGAACGATGCCTTGCCGCCGGTAATACACCTCGAAAGACGTCTCTTCGTTCACCGAGAGCGTTCGAGAGAACCACGGCGCGGACGTCCTTGGGAGAGTTATCGTCTCTCGCTGCTGATTCTCATCATCCTCGACTCCGTCTTCCCTCGCATGTCTCGCGCTCGTCGTCGTCCCCGGCGTCTTCACAGCCGCCTCATACCTCGCGCGCTTTCGAGCTCGCACCAACTTCTTCGACCGCGAACGTCGCCCGACGTGCGCGTCGCCGGCGTCCATGACGTCTGCACGCTTCTCTCTCACTCTTCCCCGTCGTCGTCGCACTTCCCGGCGACGACGACGACGACCGCGACGACACGAGCGCCGTGTGAGGGACGACCCTCAGCCATCGCCGACGTCCCGCGAGTAACCGAACGAACGAATGGGCGACAACTTTCGTTGTTCAAGTCTCCAGGACGCGACGCCGGTGGGAAGACGAACGGTGGGAGCGCGCGCGGAAGAAAAGTGAGAGCGCGACTCACGGGCGCGGCGCGTGCGACGCTCGTCTCCTCGTCTCGATGACCGACGTGAGCGCGGCAGTTCCATCCTCGGACCAACGACCGGTGTTGGCCGATGGGCACGGAGAGCCGAGCGCGGCGGTGGAGTCGACGAGCGCGCCCGTGATCCCGGAGGAGTATCATGAGAACGCTACGGTAGCGATGCGAGAGGTGCTGGATGGATTACGCGAGTACGTCGAGGCTTGGAGCCAGAAAACGAGGGAGACCACCGAGCGTTTGGGCGAGGAAGTTTCAAATCGCGAGTACGTCCGAGTCGGTGGGTGGGACGATCCCATCATCTTAAATGGAGACCCTCGAGAGAATATGCGTATAGAGGATCTAGTCTCGTGCGAGAACGCGCTACTGGGGAAGTCAACGATGATTTTTGCACAACTAGGTGGTGAAGTTGAACGGCTGCGCACCATCGCAAATGAAACGATCTTCCCCATGCTGATGACCTTCGGGGAAAGAGAGCACGACGAAGACGAAGATGGAGTGTCGGAAGCTGAACTTAGGAATGTGTTTGTTGAGAAGTTACAACCACTACAAGACACTTTGTTGTTCATGGACCAAGTACGAGCCGTAATTTGTAACTTGTTTACACAGCTCACTGTGGTCTACTCTACATTTACGGCGTACACTCCGTATCAATCTGTACGCCTTCAGTGGTCGTTCAATATGTTGGGTCGTGCGTTAGCTATCGGGCTTGGTATAGATGAGACTGTTCGCAATAACAAGACGTTGGGCGTGGCGCTGATGAGTTTCAAGCGTGTAGTCTTGGTACTTCGCACGAATCCAGAGCAGTTTGGTATGAACGAAGTCGATGTGGCGAGTTTGGATTCGTCTATCGTAATTGTTGAGAAACTGCTGTTTTCGTCCTCGTTCTTCAGCTCGATTCTCGATCAATTAGCGGGGACTGAGCAACCAGATCGATTCATCAAGGAACTTGCAGCGGTGACTCTCGAGTTGATTGAACGTGCCTCTGATCGCGTGAACAGCGATAAAGAGAGATTAAGTGATAAGAACACGCTACTGTCCTCTCTTTGTTTGACTTGTTTACATTCACAGTTGGTTCCCGACATCACGGATAGACAACTGTGTACGAAGGCATGGGAGGTACACAGTCGGTGCCTTCTAGTCCCAGTGACGACAACTGTCTCTGTCTGCCCAGGGCCGATTCTGGACGCTCATTTGTCTCCCGGGGCTCGAGAGTTTAGAAATGAGAGTCTTTCAGAATCTATCACTTCGCATCACCGGCAAATGCTTGACACCATTGACGATTCGTTTCCGCAGAAGCTCAGGCGACTCCTATCGCAGTCAGTCTGTTGGCTCGCCAAGTTCACGGCTGTACAGGCGCCCTCAAGTAGTTTATCTGTGATGATGAACGCCCGCATAAGATTATTACAGGAAGGCACGAGGTGTGCGAGTCAATTACGCCATTACATTCAAGAAGTATTGCATCTGCACATGGTTATGGATGCACCGTTGACCAGGCAGCGTGTCAGGCTCATAGCTCAAGCAATCGAGATGCTGCAAGCGATATACGATGCTTTCACGCAGAATACCAGAACGAGTCTGGAGTTGCAGCACGTGCTGAAATTTTTGCAGGATAGAGTGATTCGCTTACTGGTACGTTTCACATCATCACCATTCAGTTTGAACGACACTCAACTAACATGTAACGTCTAGGTGCCCGCGCAGGAATTATTAGAAAATACCATTTCGACGATGACTACGACAAGTGGTTGGGGACGCGTGAAAGCGCAGATTTCAGCAGGAAAAGTCGAAACCAACAAACAAGATGTTCTTGCAAACTTGCACATCGCAGGTAGGTCATCGTTTCACGAATACAACGCCACAAAAAATAATTAATTATTTCATTTATTTAGGACGAGTTTTGTCAGGCCCGGCAACGCAGAAAAGGGCACATGTTCTTCGCGTGTGCCTTGATTCGATTTCTGGAGCCGGCATCGTGAGTCCAGAGGATGAGTGCATTGCGCATGAGTCTGTAGAACTTCTCGAGGCGCTCTGTAGGTACCGCAAATGCATTCAAGACCAGTGCGACACGTCTTTTTTATTTTTGGCACGGGAATTATTTCCAGTCTGTCTTTCCGAAATATATGCCAGGCCGAACGAAGCTGGTCGTTTAAATGCGCTTGTGAGCGCATTCAGGAGTTGTGAAACGTTGCTGATGCGCGGTGGTGCGAAACCTGACGAAATGGCATCGTTTCAATATTTTATTGAGAATTCTCTGGAACGTGAAATAATTCAACCACTTTGTCGAGATATTGAGACAGATTTGCGCATGCATCTTCATTCTGCGCGCATCATAGGCATCGCAAGTGTGAATCCATTCAAGGATGGCGTTCGGGACCTTTCATCATTCACCAATCTACCTCCGATCCGCATGCTGAATTATCAGGTGAGTTTCTTATTTATTTAATTCACGTGCGCGAAATAAAAATCTGACCTTGATGTTTTCTTTTCGACAGATTGACATTAAAAATCGAGTGGAAGAATACTTGAATAAAACATTTCACAATCATACAGCTATAGCGCTGCACAACTGGAAGGTGAGTGTCGAGATAATTAATTCGTCGTGAGAGTGAATTATATGTTTTCGACTGTTGGGAGCGAGCGACTAACAACACCTTTGTTCGCTCGTAGTCGTACGTGGAAATGCGCAATCTCGCTATCGAAAAATATTCCCTACGCTGTGCTGAAATCGAGTTACCGAGTCAAACGCTGGAACAGGGCTTGGATGTGCTGGAGTTGATGCGAAACATCCACGTCTTCGTTTCTAGGTACAACTACAACTTGAACACGCAATGTTTCGTCGAGAAGACTAGTGCGGACTCGGACCGGAAACATCTGAACACAATCAGCATTCGTCATGTCGCCAACTCGATCAGGACCCACGGAACCGGCATAACGCACACGAGTATCAACTTTGCGTATCAGTATCTCGCCCAGCGCTTCCAAATTTTCAACCAGTTTCTGTTTGACGACCACATTAGAAGTCAACTAATGAAAGAAGCCCGAATGGTGCACGCTGAGACGAAGGCCAAAAGTGATGCTGTCAAGCTGAGTGCCAAGCAGGCTGGCTATCGTGGGTCGAAGCTCGACGAAAAGTTTGAATATCCAGTCGAGTCAGCTCTTCGGCTTATCAGGGATGTGCGCAAACTAGGATTGTCGAGCGACGGATCGTCATTCATCGATCAATTTCGTGACCTGGTGACCGAAATCGGCAATGCTTTGGGATTTGTGCGCATGATTCGTCTAGGTGCGATGCACTATAGTACGAATGCGGCCAAGTTTGTACCGAGCACACGCACGGCGAAATTTGCCGACGAAAGCTTTGCAGTCGACGGACTGTCTGATTGGACGGTCAAGTGTCTCAAAAATCTTCGGAATGAGCTTGAAGCTCTCAGTGTAGGAGGAACAGATGGAACGGATTACTTTCAGGTCCTTGTTTCAGTGTTCTCAACAGAGCTTCGCAACAAAGCTCACGAGCACTTGAAAGACTTTTACTTGGTTCTTCCGGCTCTCACACTAAGCGCAGCTGAGGCTATTTCCGCTTCAAAAGATAAGCTTGCCCGACGAACCAATGAATCTCTAACAGCAACATTTACTGATGACGGTTTAGCTCTCGGAATAGCTTACTTGCTGAGTGTTCTTGGCCAACACGACGCATTCGACGCGCTCCACTGGTTCGAGTCTGTCGCTTCACATTTTGAAGCTGAAAAGAAACGTGCAGAAGGAGACAACAAGGGAAGTCTCGGAATTCTTGGCCGCACTTCAGATGAGAAGACCAAACTGCAAGCCAAACTGGATAAAATTGACGCTTTGAAACGTGAGTTCACTCACCTCAAACACTCTCTAGTTGGTGCTCGCAGCTTCGTGAATGTATGATCAATCATCCACTTTTGATAGATTTGTAGAAAGTAAAATAGGCAGTTTCTAGGCAAGATAAATGATGCGAGGGTCTGAGCGTTGGATGGATGATGCGCTTTATCTTGTGCCGTCGCCACAGTCGCGCGCGCCTCACGAAACGTTCGCGCACGCTGCGATAGGAACGACATCTGTTTGTATCGCCACGTGTCAATCATGTCTTGTCAAGCGACGCTCAGTAAGTCCTTCGCACCGGCGAGATCTGGGAGCACCGGCCGCCGCCCTAGCCGCTCGTCGCGCACCTTGACGCGAGCGAACGCTGCGGGTGCGATGGAACAGCTCACGCTCAAGCCGATTAAGAAAATCGAGGGCACCGTTCGCCTCCCGGGTTCGAAGTCGTTGTCCAACCGCATCCTTCTCCTCGCGGCGCTTGCGGAAGGTACCACCAAGGTAGAAAACTTACTGGATAGTGATGACATCCGTTACATGGTCGACGCGCTCAAGGTCTTGGGACTGGACTTCACTGAAGATAGAGAGAACAACATCTTGGAAATTACTGGATGCGGCGGTAAGTTCCCCGTGGAAGGCGCAGAATTGTTCCTTGGTAACGCCGGTACGGCGATGCGCCCTCTCACCGCCGCCGTGGCGGCGGCGGGCAAGGGTACTTTTGTCCTTGATGGTGTCGAGAGAATGCGCGAGAGACCGATTCAAGATCTTGTCGATGGCTTAGTGCAGCTTGGTGTGAAGGCAGAATGCACGATGGGCACTGGCTGCCCGCCTGTGAAGGTTGAAGCGAACGGGTTGCCAGGTGGACGAGTTGAACTCAGCGGTTCGGTGAGCTCGCAGTACCTCACTGCTCTTCTCATGGCGGCCCCGCTTTGCCAAGGATCGATCGAGATCGTGATCGTCGACGAACTTATCTCGAAGCCGTACGTTGAGATGACGATCACGCTCATGGAACGCTTCGGTGTCAAGGTTGAAAAGGCTGATGACCTTCAGAGCTTCAAGATTCAAGGCGGCCAAAAATACGTCTCCCCGGGTAGCGCTTTCGTCGAAGGAGACGCTTCTTCAGCTTCTTACTTCCTCGCCGGTGCCACGATTACCGGTGGTACTGTCACGGTCATCGGATGCGGTTCGGAGAGTATTCAGGGGGACACAAACTTCGCATACACTATGGAACAAATGGGCGCAACTCTCGAGTGGGGACCGAACTCGGTCACTTGCACTGGACCTCAAGGCCCGTTGAAGGCGATTGATGTGAACATGAATGCGATGCCGGACGCCGCCATGACTCTTGCGGTTGCCGCACTCTTCGCGGACGGCGTTACGACCATTCGTGACGTTGCGAGTTGGCGTGTCAAGGAGACGGAGCGTATGATTGCCATCTGCACCGAGCTCCGCAAGTTGGGTTGCGACGTCTTCGAAGGTTCGGATTACTGCGTCATCACTCCGCCGCACAAGCTTGAACCTCCGGCGACGATGAAGGCGAACGTTGATATCGACACGTACGACGACCACCGCATGGCTATGGCTTTCGCCCTCGCTGCTTGCGGTGACGTCGACGTCATCATCAACGACCCGAAGTGCACCAAGAAGACGTTTCCGACGTACTGGGACGTGCTCTCTTCGGTGTCTGCGTAGGGAGTCATCACAAATCTAGCCTTTACTATTATAGAATTGATGCAAAACTAATCCAAATCGCGTGTGTGACTAAAATTTTCAACGCGTTTCCCCTCTCACTCTGCTCACGCCGCCGGAGGGCCGCCCTGCATCCCTTGCATCGACTGTGCATTCAGCTCCCCGAATCTCACGCTCGCGCGCGCGGAGTGCTTCAAAAACTTTTCACAACACTTCGACACGCATCTCTCTTCGTCCTTCTCCAAAGTTTTCCTCCGAAACGACTGCACGCACGTCATGAAGCACCGCTCGACCAAGTTGTTATACATCCGCAAGCTGTCGCGCGTCTGCATCTGTTCGATCATTCCCATCATCTTCGCCTTATCCTCCTCCGGGAAGCCATCGAGCATGGCGGGATCCATCGCGCTCGGCGTGTCTCACCGCCTCCAGTCCACGATCGATGCGCGCGCGCGTCCACGACCTCGGCGGCGCGGTCTGCCCGAACCCTCCCAAACCCGCCCGCGCCGTCCCTTCCGCCGCGCGGGCGCGCCTTCGTTTCGTCGAGGCATCCTCTTTTTTACGTACCGCTTGTTCGGATTTTTGATATAGGTTCAGCATGATATAAGACTATTATTGGGTGACACAGGGGAGATGTCGCGACGCACGCCATCGTGTGACCAGCCAGCCTTGCGTCCCGCGGGCGAAGGCTGAACGCGAAGACGTGTGAAGCGCGCAACGAGAGAGCGCGACGCCCGCGAACGGAGCGTGAGCGCGCGGTTAGGACGTTTGAAAATTGTACGATCGAACGAGGCGGTCGGTGACGCGAGCGCACGCCGATACGGCGCGTGTGCGACTCGACACACGCAGAGGAAAGGGTTCGAAACAAGTCCCGAAGGAGGAGGCTCTCGCGGGACTATGCGGACCAGAGGTCGAGCGGGGAAGGCGGCGGCGATGGCGTCGAATGAAGAGGACATTAAAAAAGAAGTGGGTGAACCGATGTCCGAGGAAAAAATGCCGAAAGAGCCGCACGGAGCTTCAGTTGAAGCTCCGGACGATTTTCTGTGCCTCTTTGACGAGAGCGCGAGGGAGATTCCAACTCTGAACAACAGCGCGTGGGAGGACGTGTTCGATCAGCAAGCGGGTCATGAGATGGAATACTTTCCATCTGGTCCACAAAACACACCAGATACGCGCAAATTCAAGATTCCAACACAACACACCAGTGCGTCAACGTCGCAAGGAACTCCGAGAACGCAGGCAACGAAACGCCGTGGAAGGCCGCCGAATATGAGATTACAGCCACCGGCGATCGTTTTGCCATCGGCCCCTTACCATGCACCGCGCGGCAAGCCTCGATCATCGAGATTCAACGGAGTTTGTCGACATGCAAAGTCTGGACGGTACGAGGCACACGTGTGGTTGAGAGAATCTCGTCGTCAAGTTTACCTGGGAGGCCATGTGGAGGAAGAGTTTGCAGCTGAGGCTTTCGACATCATCGTTTTAAAACTTGCGCGAATAGGTGATCGATCTAGGACTGGTTCACGCCCACTTAAAATGAACTTTCCAGAGTCTCGATACGCAGATTTGATAGGCTTCATCGACTCACTCACATTGGATGAGCTGATCATGGAGGTGAGAAGACACTCTGAAGGCTTCGCACGAGGGGCAAGTGGCTACAGAGGTGTCACTCGACATTCAGAAGCAAAGTACGAGGCGCGATTGGGGGTGCCTAGAAGCACCCACATGTACTTGGGCTTGTACGACTCTCCAGAGAAGGCAGCGATTGCGTACGACACGGCGTTGGTTCAAGCCAGAGGGCGCAGAGCATCAACCAACTTTCCTCTACACAATTACAACGATCACATACGTGAATACGAAATGAACACGGGTCGAGATGGAAGATCATCCTGAACTCTTACGTACGTTCAAACGCGGCGCTGTTCACCACAAGCGGATGAGAACTAGCCGACAAAATTGAAATGAATGAAATGTAAACACATGTACTTTTACTCACATTTACATCCGCTAAACTATAAATACATGCTGTAGATCGCACTCAGGCCTTTTCCGCAAACTCATCACCTTCTTCGAGTGCGGGCCAGAGCTCCAGTGGACCGGCGTCGTATGCGTTCCCTTTACCATCCCATCTCACCTTCTGAACGAGAATGCGAACACCTTTGCGTTGTGCGCGAGCCAGGTATTTTGCAAACGACGGGCACGCTGCCCCGTTTGGACGCATTCCTTCTACATCGCCGCGACTGCATATGAAGAGAACCGCAGGATGCACTTTCGCATCCTTGGACACCAACTCCGTGAGCTCGCGCAAATGATCGATTGCTCGTGCGCTTACGACTTTTTCATTATCTGGTCCCTTTTGACCTCGTTTACCCCATGGAAATATTCCAGCGCGTCTGTACGGTCCCTCGGTCTTCGGCGAATACGCAGGATGCGGGGCTTGTGCCTTTGCGCGTTTCTTCACAAACTCGCGCGAGTAATCTGTATCAACCACCTGCTTGACCTCTAAAATGGTTGTCGTGCCGTCTTCGTGCGCGACGGCGAAGTCTGGTCTATACGAGTTCGATGCACTCTCTGATACCTCTCTCTTCATCATCTTTTGCGTTTTGATGCCTTCTCCTTTCGTCTTCACTGTGGGCGACGGATGCAATCGGTCGTCAAGAGCTCCTCTCTCGAGTAAGCGCATCGCAATTGTTTCCACTAAACTGGGATGCGCGCTCACCCACACACCGCCGTCATCTACGTCTGCATTTTCTTCCTCTTCACACCTCAGTAAACGACATATCAACTCACACTTCGGTGTGCCGTGTGGTCCGAGCGTGTCCGGCGAGATGCCCGCTTGCCGCGAACAAAGCGCCCTCGTTCCTTCCCGCAGTTTACCTCCAGAGTCGAGATTCGGCACGTGCGTCACGGCGATTGGAAACTCACCGTCGGCACCAATCCTCGCTCTCTCCATCACTCGCACGTCCGCGACGTACGGCGACCGATTTCGAGCGCTCGGCCGTCGAAGCACGATGCACTCCTCAAGTGCGCCCAGTTCCACGAGCGGCGTCTCGGTCGCCTTCGCCTTGGTCTTGGACCCCTTCATCGCGCGCACCGGGCGCTCGCACGAGCCCGACGGCATCATCGCCGCCATCGCTCGCTTCATCCCTCGCGCCGCACCCGCCCGCGGCATTATTTTCGCGAGGCGCCTCGTGCGGAGGAGGCGACCGTCCGCGCCCAACCTCACTCCTCGTCGAAGGACTTCAAGTCTGTCGGGCGCCTCCGCGGTGCGTCGGCGCGAATCGTCAACGGAGGGACAAGCGCGCCCGCGCGTGACGCGCGTTCGACGTCATTGTCCGTCGTTCATCGTCTCGCGTCGACGCGTCGCGGACGAGTCGTGGTCGCGGGCGACGTGGCGTGGGCGTAGCAGTAGATCGTGTCGGACACTCCGTTGGCTTCCTTCCTCTTGATCGATAGAGACCGAGATATGCCCGACAGGTCGTCGCGAGGGCGAGCTGAGCGCGATTCGCAAAGAGCCGACAACGGGGGGATGACGACGCGGGATATTTTGGAAGAATTTGCGAGTTTCGCGGAAACTTGGGACGACCGCGTGGGTGTCGACTTGAGCCCGGAGCAGTCTAAAGATATGCTGGCCAAGGTGGACAACCTGCTCAGGAATACTCCGTTCGAATGTTTACCGGAACCCTTGAGGGAAATGTTCCAAGCTTTGGGCATAAATTCTGGAACATGCGACGCAGAGCAGGTCAGAGATCGGTTAGTAGCAGCCGCGCAAGGTGCGTTCGGCGGAGACATCCCGTATTTCAACGTGAAGTACAACTATACTAGACTGGACCTCAAAGGAGAGGCTTGGGCGATGTCGGATCCTGTGGACCCCTTCCCCGATGACCGAGACATCGGGCTTGTGTACTACAAAGACGGCGGTAGGGAGTGGAATATGACACTCAAATTCTGGGAGTGTGAAGACCACGAGCTCGAGTACTGTGAAAAATGTGGCAACAACGCTAAAAAGTTCAATAAATTGATGACAGATTTGGTGAAAGATAGGTGTTTGATACGAGGTAAAGCTACCTGGGTTGACGCTTATATTCCGGAATTCATGGGGTGGTCTGTTCAGATCATGACAGATCGAGCATTTGGGCAAAATGATAAGCTCTGCAAGGAACTGGCAGCTATCGTGCCTGCTGATACTAATCTTGCGGTCGTGAAGAGTATTGCCATGTTGATCGAAGTTACGAGTTTCATCTTTGACGCTGATGTTAATAATGATGATCTTGATTCGCCGTACGATTTGCCGTACTGCATGTTCGCGCGTCATTTAGCGACGTGTCAAAAACAGAATGGGAGACCTGGATACAAGGTGATGACACTCGACTTGTTCCGACAAATGTTCGAGAATTTAGATGAAAGACATATTTTCAGGATGCCAGATATGGTGGTAGCAATGTTCGAGATGGAAGAACCAATATATGTACCACCACCGGGCCAATCAGCCATAGGCACACTCCTTCCGTTCATCACGCATTATTTCAACGTGCCCCCAGGTCAGCCAGAGTTTGAAAAGGCTCTGCGCGATGCAATCGCGGATGCCGAACAAATCGTCATACCTCTGAAACACGCGTTAATCCCGACACAAGAGCCAGCGGCTCTCTCGAACGCCCAAGCACCTCCCGCAAAGCAAGAACCGGCGAAAATCAAAGTTTTCGTTCAGTTTTACAAATTTTCGGTATCCTTCCTCATGACTGACGTTGCGCTAATTGAGAGGCTTTGGATTGCGTTGCGCAAAAAGCTGATCGAGGCGGGGGAAATTGGAGAAGCAGATGATCATGATCTTTTCGCTCTGGTACCCGCCCTTGATTGTCCGGATATGCGCATCGTGTGGGGAGACGACAACTGTAGTTTTCCCCACTACATTCCTCTGCAATCTTCGCTGAGTGCGTTTGATCTTAGCGCACAGAAGAGTGAGGTACGTCTTGCTCTCGCGTGGCAGGAGCATGTCGACATCGGTATTTTTGTGCACGGACCGGGGGCACGCACGAAGGATTATTTCATAATCCGCCCGTGCATCAGTTCTACAATCAGAGAGATCTTCTACCAGTACGGGGAAGATTTCGAAGCTGAATTTGACATGCTTGATGGAATAAATGAACATGGATTGGAGTTCCTGCGCGACGGTACTCCTGGTGAATCAATGATGAATCAACGGCATGGTAGCTCGACGACATCCACACCGTGGTTATCAAAAATGAAATTCAAAACTGCAGCGCGAAGGAGACTACTTCCCAATCCGGGAACAGTTTTCGAGTTAGGCCGCACCTTGTATTCTTACAATCTACTGCACGGAGTCCACATCGGTCTGCGGAAGCTGTAGTTGGGGTGCGGTCTAGACTAGAAGAATGTATGATACAGCTTAGAAATAGGTATTTAAATAATCAATATCATCAGATTGAGGCGCAAAGCTCTAAGGTCTTTTAGAAACCGAGTTGCGAGCTATGCGTGCTCCAATATCGGTGGGATCATGGATTCGATTTCGCGCGCAAACGCGTGGACCGGGAATCCCATGACGTTGAAATAATCACCCACTATCCCTCGGATGAAGACGCCCGCCGCACCTTGAATACCGTAACCTCCAGCTTTATCAAAAGGTTCTCCGGTTGCTACGTACGCTTCGATTTCAGAGAGGCTGAGCTCGGCGAATTCTACTTTTGTGGTCTCGCTAAAGCTCTTTCCATAAATCGCATCTCCCTGACGAGGTACTTTTGGTGCGACGATGGCTACTCCCGTATGCACCTTACTCTTCCCATTCGACAGCGCCTGTAGCATCCTCGTGGCCTCGCTCTTGTCCGCCGGTTTCTCCAATATTTCCCCGGAGTCGCTCTCGACCACTGTGTCAGCGGAAATGATCACGTCTGGAATCGGTCCGAGCTTGGAACAATCCCAATTCTCGCACACGTCCTTCGCCTTCATCCAAGCCGTGGCCTGGGCGTACGCCGCGGCGCCATCGTAGTTCTGCTTGTCCAAATCCTCCTCGAACTCACTTTTGACGACGCTGAAGACGACGCCGATATTGCTCAGGATCTCTTTACGACGCGGAGATCCACTGGCGAGGACGATGGATGTGTTATTCAGCGACGCCAAATGCCTGAGAATCATTTCGAATCTCTCGGAAGATCGGTATCCGGGCGGATCTGCCGTCCGAGTTCACGGCGGGAGCGCTCTCGCCCCACCGCCATCGTCAGAGTGCGCCCGCCGAACGGAGACCAGCGAGCGTAGCGCTCGCGAGTGTCGAGATAAGTAATCTTCGATAACTCAGGGCGACGCCGCGATGAGCGAGCGCGAGCAGCAAGCACTTCAAAAGCGTCTCCAGGAGTGTCTGAAACGACCTGAAAATCTCACGTGTTCGGAGTGCACGATGCGCTTACCCAGGTGGGCGTCGACGTCGTTGGGCGTGTTTTTCTGCACCAACTGCAGTGGATCCCATCGTGGGTTGGGCGTGCACATATCCAAGGTCAAATCCACGACTTTGGATAAGTGGACTGAAGAGCAGGTTGCCTTCATGGAACGTATGGGGAACGCCGCGGCGAATGGTTTTTGGGAGGCTGAGCTCGAAGCAGGAGCGAAACCGGGACCAGGAAGTGGACGAGACGCGTGCGAGAGATTCATTAAGAACAAATACGAGCGAGGAAGATACAAAGACAGCAGTCGAAGTGGACCAGAAGAGGTTGCTCACGTTGCGAGTCCTCCTGTCGAGACCCGTGTTGAACCTGAACCCGCGCAAGGTATATCGTCGGTGGGGCCGGCGGCGGTCCAACAGAATGGGATAGCAGACTTGCTATCATTGGATCTTCCTGCACCAACTAGCGCTCCCACCGCAGAGGTTGGTGGGAGTCAATGGCCGGATTTCAACGCAGGTTCCGCACAGACGGCAAACCAGTGGAGCGATTTCATGGCTCCTTCTCCGGGTCTAGGGCAAGAAGCTTCAGAGCAAACAATCGCTGATGATGGATGGGGTGATTTTGCGTCGGCGCCGACGAGCAGCATGCCGCCAGCCGATGTGCAGCCCGTGCAAAAGCCAGAAATATCAAAGAATGATATCATGAACTTGTTTGACACTCCAGCGCAGGTGCAGGTAACACCGGGCATGGGGAGTGGAATGATGGGACTCAACGCACTTCAGGGTAACATAGTAGGTGGATTTGGGCAGCAAGTTCCGCCGAACGTCCAAGGCCAAGCCATGCCCGGCGCGATGCAGCATAACTCAATGTATCAACAGTCGCCTATGTTTCAGCAAACGAACGGGGCAGCGACAGGTGGAATGATGCAGCAACAGATGGGAGGGATGCAACAGATGGGCGGAATGATGCCGCAACAGATGGGTGGGATGATGCCGCAGCACATGGGTGGGATGATGCCGCAGCACATGGGTGGGATGATGCCGCAGCACATGGGTGGGATGATGCCACAGATGCCACAGCACATGGGCGGAATGGCAATGATGCCACAAGGCGGAGTGATGCCGCAACAGATGGGAGGGATGAAGCCGCAACCAGTAGGCGCACAGATTGGAGGACCACTCGCAGATTTCGACCTCACCCCACGAAGTCCTCCCAAACCGGATACGCAGAATATCCCAGAGTTTAAATGGTGAGAGAACACGACTTTCTGTAGCTAGCGAAATTTCACGTTTGATTTCCTTGTGAATACAAGTTAGAACACTATGCGGTGATGTACTTAATTTACTCATCATCATCGAAAAAATCGTCTTCATCTTCCTCCTCCTCCTCTTCCCCTTCTTCCTCTTCTTCCTCCTCCTCTTCTTCCTCGACGCCTCCCAGAGCGCGAGCTCGCCGCCTTCTGCGTTCCTCGCTCTCCTTGCGAGCCCGCGCCAACTCGGCAGCCTCACGCGCCTTCTTCTCCTCCGCCTCCTTCAACTCTCCCCGCTCGACCGCGTGCTTGAGCGTGATAACTCCGAACAAGGCGCCCGCGATTCCGAGAACAACGCCCAACACTTTGAGCACGCCTCCTCCCGTCGCCTTGACGTTGTGCTCCTTGAGCATGGTCACCAACTTGGACGGCAGCGCCCCGCTCATCTCTTCGAGCTTTTCCCCATTCTTATACAGCTGATACGTGGGAAGTGCTTTCACATTACACCTCTCCGCCACGGCCGGCACCTGTTCGATGTCCACCCTGACGAAGCGAATGCGCTTAAACTCCGCCGTCCGCGCCAAGGTTTGCATGTACGGCGCCATCGACTTGCTCGAAGGGCTATAGTTCTGCGTCGTCCCGGAACACCCCCCCCGTCGTCACCGTCAGTCCGCGTTCACCCGCGCACGATCGCATCGCATCCTTCGATTCCACCCACGCGCGTCCTCCTCCGTCCTCCGTCCTCCGTCGTCATCGTCTTCCCACCGCTCGACTCGACCCACGCACCGACACGAACTCCACCAATACGAGTTGATCCCTCTTCTTCATCGCTCGATCGAACGCCGCCGCGGTCGCGATCGTCTCCACGCGCGAGAACGCTTTCATCTTTCTCGCCCCACCGGGGCGCCGTCGCATCGACATCGTCGTCGCGTCGTCGTCGTCGTCCGTCGTCCTCTGTCGCCCACACACCCGCCTCGATGCATCTCTCCTGATCACGACTCAGACTCGACCCCCTCCCCTCCGGCCGAGTGGGTTTTCCCTGGTCCAGGGCGAGGCGCGTCGTCGTCGGCGGCGGACGTCGGCGTCAGGGACGAGCTCGCGAGGGCGACGACCGGCGCGCGAGGAGTGAAGGCCGACGCGAGGGCGCGAGGTGGACGCGCGCGTCGACGACGCCGTCATGTCCGACAGTGAGAGCGACTACAGCGACGACGATGCGCACATCGGCGGCGGGGATCTGGACGAGACGTACGTCTCGGGAGAGGCGACTCTGAACGTGGACGTCGGGTCGTCGCTCACGAGCGCGGATTGGGCGGACATCGATAACAGCGATCTCGTGGCCAAGGTGCGAGGGAGCGCGGGGTTTCGGATCATGAGAGAGATTCAACCTTGGGACGGAGCGTTGGACGCGCCGCCGGACTTGATCAAGAAACACGTGTTTGAATACTTTTACGTGCAGCGAAAGGATAGCGACTTTTATAAAAAGCTCGCCAAGGAGTGCTTTCCGACCGAGTATGAAAAAGCGGGGGCGGATAAGTCGGAAAAGAAGCGGTTGTCAAACCTGTGGGCGGGGGCCGTATTGGACGAACTCAAGGCGATGAGAGACGCCGCGAAGCACACATTGCGATGGATCAACGCGATCAAAGAGGCACAAGCGGGTGATTTGCTCTTCTTGAAAAGAGAGGCGCTGAATCACGGGCCGGGAAGCGTTCAGGAGATCGCAGGGAAGATTGTTTGGGACAACGTGAGTAATCGCATCAAAGATCAAACCTTCGCCGCCATGCACGCGTGGACCAATAAATCCGGAGCGCAATCTGGTGGAGTCGCGCGCATGTACAAGCATCAGCACGAACTCATCGATCAGTTGGATAAGCATTACGATCTCACGATCAAGAAGAAAGAGGCAAACCAACCTCTTCCCAAGCCTCTGCATGTCATTTTATCAACCCCGACGGGATCCGGTAAAACCTTTACGGCCATTCTCGTGCACTTGCGTCTCTTGAAGATCAAGTACCCGGACACCATTTTGCTATACTCTGTGCCGACGAAGCAAGTCTTGAAGCGTGTCGGTCAAGAGTGTGAAGCGCACGCGGTACCGTACTGGACGGCGGCGCGCGACCATTCGGGCGACGGTACTCTTCATCAGGTGCGTCGTCCGTATTCTATCCGTGACAAGGCGCGAAACAAGAAAGCACTTCGGGCCGCTCGAGCGATTGGTGAAAAGGTCAGCGCTGGATCCGGTACGATTCAGCAGCAGCTCGAATATGCGGCAGACGTTGGTTACAAGCTCAAGGATCACGGAGCGGGGAAGCCAGATATCATCATCGCAGATCTTAACACGACGGCATCGCTTTTGAAAGCTGCCGCGCTGGAAAGCGAAAGTTCGTTTTATCACACTTCCAAGATTCTTTTATACTTTGACGAGCCGAACATGGGTATTCACCTCGATCCGAACGTTCTCGGCGTAGTTTCGAGCATCCAGTCCAACATGCCCCACACCGCCGTGTTGGCGTCAGCGACCCTCGGCGCCTGGGAAGGACTTGAGCCTTGGTGGAGAGGCCCGAACGATGCCAATCAAATCACGATTAGCTTGGAACCGTACGAGTTACCGATGGCAAAGCTCGCTGTTTTCAATGAGGGGTCCAGTGAAGTCGCTCCGATGAGCCCTCTGAACCTGTTTGAAAACTATGCGGAATATCAACGCATCATGGAGGATTACCGTTTACCCACCCTTTTGCTCCGCCACTTGTCGGCTAGACATGGCAATGATTTGATGAAGATCCAACCGCCGGGCGGAGAGTGGGACAAGGTGCAAGGGGATGTCAAATCTTTACGTTTGACTGTTGAACCGCTTTTCACGGAGCTCAAACAGAAGGAATTCGATACGTTGCAGAACAGATGGAAGAGTGGTGAAGACGCTCCCGTAAAAGTGGATGGTATTCGTGGTGCATTGTCGAAGGAAGGCGTCACCATGGTTGGCTGCTTAGATCCGCGCAAGGTTGCGTTTGAATTAGCCGGCTTTGGCGACCAGGAGGCTTGGATTCAAGACGTGCATAAATTGAATAACAAGCTCAAGGAAGCAGAAAGACTCGTCAAGGAGAACGCGAAGGCTGAAAAACGCAAGAAAAAAGACGATGAAGACGAAGCGAAGGACGGAGGCGATGAAGGATCCGTAGGTATTGTCACTTTGAGGCCCATGTTGAAGATCAGCCTCGCCGAGGCCCTTGACGCTGATATCAACACACTCGTCATGCTTTCGAAGGGAATTGCCTACGCGTGTGGTTCTGGAACTGAACCGATGGTAAAGCGCTTGTACAACCAAGCACTTCTCACGGTACCAGATTCCCTTCGTGGTCGCTCTCCTCCGCTCAACGTTTTAGTTGTCGATTATTCTTCGATTTATGGTACGGATTGTCCTGCTGTTGATACACTCCTTTTGCAAGAGGATCTGGGTCGGCTCTTGGCCTGGGAAGATCTTCAGCAGTTTCTTGGTCGTCTCAGAAGAGACGGTACGGCTGTGTTCTATTCAAAGCAGACGCTTCGTCGAGCGACACTCGGAGCGGCGGTTGAGGAAGAAGAAACGAAAGCCCTCGTTGAATTCCAGAAGACGGTCGAGCGAGGAATGTTGGACCTGGAAAAGGCACAAAAACGGAGCGCGACTGATGTTGCTGGACTCGTGAATTCTCTTTCGGCCTCCTCTGGAAGAACTCCTGGAGAGGTTGCCGCCTATGCTCTCGTCGCTGTGACGTCGTTTTCGTTGCCTGCTCCGTCTCATCTTGACGGCGCCGGCGTGCATCCGACGACTGTCCCAGAGACGGACGCTGCGCTTTTGGAGGCAATTACCAAGAATGTCGAAGCTTACTCGGATTCGTTGGAAAGCGTGTTGAAGAAAATGTCTGAGCAAATTCGTGCTGTGAGTGCTTTGGAGGCCATCGCACTCTCTGCGCAACCTTTCGCGGGGCGAACTGGAGGTGCACGAATGCTCAGTATCGCCGCCAAAGTGTTGAAGATGATGTATGACCTTGACATCCTCGCTGAAGAGGCGCTCTTTGCGTGGGCAAACGCGAAGCGCAAGGAACTTCTGGCTGAAACCGATGGGGACGCGCGTTTCTTTGGGAAAGTGAAACCTTTCATTCAGTGGTTGTCTGAAGCTAGCGACGACGACGACGACGATAGTGATAGTGAGTAAACATACATCTATATTGTCAATACTAGAGCATCAGTATCTTTGAGTCCTAGCACGCAATCAGGTACACGACATCCTTCACGGAGTGATGGTGTGCTTCTAACGTAGACTGAGGTGAGCGCCTAACGTAGATGAATGGTGAGCGCCTAACGCTCTAAAATCTCTAAAATACTATTTTCACACATGCTGCACTTTGACGATGGATGTTGTGGGAAACTACGAAGTTGTATGCGCTTAAAATGTCTGCGCTCTTCGAATACCACCGCGAGATTCCTGAGTCTTTGCTACTCTTTTCCATCTTTTCAGCGAGTTGCGTCGGTATGCTCCAACCGTAGACGTTCTCGTCCCGCATAGCCCCTTCTTCCTCGTCCACTTTGTAACATGAAATTGAATGCACCGTGAGATCACACTGCGACAAGACGTCGCCAGCGTGAGACATGGCCTTTGTCTTGAACGCGTATACCACGGGAAAGTCGAGAAACAACCCCGCAATGGTCGGAGGCGAAATCTCAATCTCATTCGCCTCGATGATTTCATCTAAATCGATCGTTCCCTCCGCATTCTTCGCCATTTCCTTCGCCATCGCTTCTCGTATGCGCTCCCAATCCGTCCACACCTTCTCCCCAAGCGCCTTCCCCGCCATCTCGGGCTGCGCACCCTCCAGGCTCACCAGGGCCCGCTCCCATCCTTCCCTCGACTGAAGCACGCTCATGTTCACCACGAACGCCGTCTCTCGCATCACGCACACCCGCATCGTCCCCGCCGCCACTCGACACACCCTCGACACGTCATTCAGAACCGTCGTCAGCGTCCTCGCGCTCACCCCTCGCGCGTAGTCATTCATGAAGCTCGCGCGCCCTCCCAGACCGACGACGATGAGATCGCGCGCGAGCGCTTTCGCCGCGCTCCGCTCGCACCCACACCTCGGTTCGATGAGTTCGACGATGACATCGAACGCGGACATGGACGCGCGCGCGCGCGTCCTCGCGACCGACGCGCCCGCTCGAGTTCGTCCACCCGCCTCCGAAACTGACGCGTTCGGTCGGTCGGTCGAGGGGGCCGTCCGCGGTTGTGAGAGATCCGGTCGGTCGTCACTGTGTGTGTGCAAACAGTGAGACGAATCACTTCACATCTCTCTCCGGATCGGTCGGGTCGATCGCCGCGAGCGCAGGGGGATGGGTGATGAACGTGCTGGACTATGTATTACACGGTCGAACGCGCGAGAGGGAGGGCGCCGTCGACTCGACAATGAAAGAGCGCGCGCGTGCGAAGAATGGTGGAAGTGCGCGGATGGATGGTTCGATGGTGTGTGCGCCGCGGGTGGGTTCCTACGGAACCGGATCGGCGCGGAGGACGACGGCGGAGCGGTCGACGGCGACGTAGGCGTTTCGTCTGAGCGAAGGACGAATCATCGCTTCGGCGGTGTATGCGTCGGCGTCGGCGACGTCGTTGGCGGAGAGGAAATCAAAGGGTGATTCCAGAGCGGTGTCCAGGATGAGTTTCCACTCGTGGCCCTCCGGAGGGGGAGGAAGCTTGATGAGCGCCGGTTCGTGGTGCGCGTTGAACGCGACGTAAAACTGCGGAGACTCGGGCTTATCCTGAAGCGTGAACGCCACAAATCTCGAATCTTCTTCCCACAATGGAGTATTGGGCTCGTGTCCGTGCCATTGGATGTTTTCTGCGGTCGGAAACGAGGGTAGGCGGAAGGCGTCGTTCTCCTTGCGAAGCTTCATCACCTGTCGAGTGAAGCGAGCGAGTCCTTCTCCAGCGAGCGGATCATTCGCCTCGTCCCAGTTCATCCAATTCATCCAGTTGTCGTGGCAATAAGTGTTATTATTGCCACACTTGGTGTGACCGTATTCGTCACCCATGTATAACATTGGCACGCCCTGCGCGACGAAGAGCGCGACCATGAAGTTGCGCATTTGACGGTCGCGAAGGGAAACAATCTCGGGATCACACGACTCACCGTCATCTTCGCAGCTGATACCGCAGTTCCACGATGAGTTATGTTCTTCTCCGTCCCGATTTTCTTCTCCGTTGGCGATGTTGTTCTTGTTGTTGTACGTCACGCAGTCGCGCAACGTGAACCCATCGTGGGCAGTGATGAAGTTGATGCTCGCGCTCGGCGTTCTACCGTCTGCATAAAGTGCAGGGCTGCCACACAGCCTCTCAGCGAACAATCCAGCGTAGCCGTCTACACCTCTGATAAAGTTTCGAACGTCATCTCGGAATTTGCCGTTCCACTCCGACCACAGACTGTAGTGCGGAAACGAGCCGACTTGGTACAATCCGCCGGCGTCCCAAGCTTCCGCGATGAGCTTTGTGCCGGATAGAACGGGATCGTTACTGATGGCATCGATCAGTGGAGGATCTTGCAGAGGCATACCGATCGGTACTTCTTCGAGTGACGGGGTCGCCGCGGTCGGTTCACCGAAAATGTTTGCGCTATCCCACATGCTCGAAGCGCGAGTGAGAATGCTCGCCAAGTCAAATCTGAAACCGTCAATGTGATACTCGAGAACCCAGTAACGCAGGCATTCGACGATGAAATCCCGCACGACAGCGTGGTTACAATTCATCGTGTTACCACATCCACTGTAATTATAAAATTGCCCCTCTGGTGCGACCATATAGTACACGCGGTTGTCGAGCCCGCGGAAAGACAGCGTCAAACCTTCCTCATTCCCTTCGGCGGTGTGATTGAAAACAACATCCATGATGACCTCTATGCCGGCTCTATGCGCCTCTCGAACCATGTATTTGAATTCTTGAGCGGCCGCTCGTCCGCAATCTCGATCACCGGCCTCAGCATACCGGGACATTGGACTGAAAAAGTTGACAGTGCTGTACCCCCAAAAGTTGCGTCGAAACTCCCCCGTGGCTGGATTCACGCTGTGATATTCCATCTCGTTGAACTCGTGACACGGCATCAATTCGATGGCGTTAACACCTAAGCTTTTCAAGTAAGGAAACGTCTCCACGAGAGCGGCGTAGGTTCCGGGCTTCGCCTTGGTCTCTAAGTCCATCGTCATGCCGCGGACGTGCGCCTCATACACGACGAGGTCGTTCATCTGTCTCTTCGGAGACGTCACTCCTTCCCAATCAAAGTCTTCGAGCCCCGCCGCCGTACCTCTCTTCGGTACCGCACCGGCGTATTGCGGCCAGCAATCTTCACTGCCGTCGGCTTTCGTCGCCGGTTCGCCGTACCGAGCTCGACTCACCGTCGCCTTGGCGTACGGATCCAAGAGCACCTTGCTCCGATCAAATCTGTGTCCAGCCTCGGGTTCGTACGGCCCGTCCACTCTGTATCCATACAAGACGTCGTCCGCACACTTCGGAAGGGCGATGTGCCACACGCTCCCCGTCTTGTTCTCTCGTTCGTCGAGTTCAATCTCGGCGGTTATCTTCCCCAGCGCGAGATCCTCCGGAGTCCACAATACTAAACTCACCGCCGTCGCCGCGGACGAGTACACGGCAAAGTTCACCGTATCGTTTACATCCCGTCGCACGCGCGTCGCTCCCAGCGCGTTCGCGTTCCCTCGAATCGGTGCCTCGCACACCCCCGGCACGGCGACGCGCGCCGGTTTCGGTTTCGGTTTCGGTTTCGATTTCGGTTTCGTCGTCACCGGCGTCGTCTCCGTCGCTCTCACCGCGCGCATCACCGGTCGTCCCCCGCTCGTCACCGACGCGCCGTCCCCCCCGTTCGCCTCGATCGCCCACCGCCTCGCGCGCTCGACGCGTCCACGTCGCGCGCTCGAGATTCGTCCCGTCCCTCCCCTCGCTCCATCTCGCCGCGCGTCCCACGACGTCGTCGTCGTCGTCGCCGTCGCCATCGCGCGCGCGCTCATCGTCGACATCACCGTCATGGTCGTTCAACCGCCGCGCGCGGCCTCTGCCGACGGACGCGCGCGCGCGCGACCACCGCACCGCGTCTTTTTCTCCGTCGCGTCTTTTTCTCCCCGCCGACCGGTCGTTCGTTATCCACAACCCGTCGACGCGCTGGATGAAAACCACCGTTCCTGACTCAAGCCCTCTGTCTCTCCCCCGCGTTTCCGACGAGTGCGGCCTCGGTCGACCACCGCGTCTTTTTCTTCGTCGCCGTCGTCGTCGCGTTCTGTTTGCTCGACGACGTGTGTCGCCCCTCGCGACCGACCGAGAGCAAAAGGAGAGCAAGCGTGTGTTGGGCTTGTGTGTTGGGGGGCTGTCTTTTTGGCACTCATCGGAATGACCGCGCGCCGTCCACCGTGACTTGGAATGTGTCGACACAGGGCCTTCATCAAGCTAGCGCGCGCGACGGCGACGTCCGCGAGGGACGCGCGCGTCGTGGCGACGCGAAGCGGATTCTCGAGCTCGAGCGCGCGGCCTCTTCGGTCGTCTTCTGAGTTAAGAAGCTTGTTTTCATTTGGAGAAAACTGATTAGGTGTACGAAATGTAGAATACGATCCTGTATTAGTACAATCGTAGCTAAAGTACGCGGTCCTGGAGTTTTGGTTCGGTCTCAACGTGATGCTTTGGAAAAAGTTACGGGTCGGGGACGACCCCACGAAGGTCGAATGAAGGTCGAGCGCGCGCGCGGAGGCGGAGGCGCGAGGGTCGTCGTACACGGTGTGTGCGTGATGGGGTTCGGTGTGGGTGGACTATGGGTGTGGAGACGGTCTAAGTAGGGTTGGGTGTATCCGTCGGTGGTGCGTCGGGTCGGCGGGGCGGGAGACGGCGACGACGGCGACGACGACGGCGACGGCGATGCCGACGGCGATGCCGATGACGGCGGCGATGACGGCGGCGCGAACGTCGATGGCCGCGGGGGATCGACGCGGGGTGGGCCGACGCGCGCGCGGGACGCGAGGCGCGTGCGGTGTGGCGCGCGCGGGGAAAAAGAAGACGAGCGGGGCGGCGGACGACGCGCCCACCAAGGCGCCGTTGCCGAGAGACTACGCCCATCACACCCCGGGAAGCGTGCAAGAGACGGATGATGTCGTCGTCTTCGCGCACGAACGACCGGAGGAGGCGAGTAAGTGGAAAGACACCGTCATCATGCACGTGGGCGAGGGGAGCCGAGAGCGCGTGCGACTCGGGGTGTGCATCGGAGAGTTTCATAATAAGCTCATGGATCGCATGCTCGAGGACGCTCGAGTGTCGGCGGAGGCGATGGGAAGCACGATTGATAAGGTGGTTTGGGTTCCGGGCACGTACGAGGCGCCGTTGGTGGTGGAGAATATGTTGCAAGACCCGACGCTCGACGCGTGCGTCGTCATCGGATACATCGAAAAGGGCTCGACGCTTCACGGTCAAGAGATGGGGGCGACGTTTTCCATCATCGCCAAGCAGTTAGAGTTGGAGTACGGCAAGCCAGTGGGAATGGGGATCATCGGACCCGGCGCGACCGCGGAACAGGCGGATCAACGCGTGGCGTACGCGGGCAACGCGGTTCGCGCCGCTATTCGCATGGCGCGCACGTTCGTTCCGGCCGAAGAGTCGTGAGTGAGCCTCTCGCATCGATATCGCTGTAGTTATTTGCAATCAATCACATTATCACATTATTCCATTCGTTCGATGCGCGTCGCGATCTCACAACGTTTCGAACGCGGCGGAGCGCCGGCGTCCGTACAGCGCGCCGCGACGGCGCCGAGCGAGAGGCATGTTCGTCGCCACGCGTCGTGGATCCACCGCGAGCGGTCGCGCGGTGGAGCGATGCGTACGCTCGCTCGCGTCGCCGGCGTCGATGTCGACGGAGACGTCCACGGAGACGTCGACGACGTGTCGAACACGGACGGAAGCGTCGTCGTCCGCGGGAACTTCGGCCGCGTCTCGCGCCACGCGGGGACTCTTCGTCGGGCCAGCTTTCGATTCGTTCGGACGACGGGAATATGTACGTTCGTTCGCCGCGTCCGCGACGCCCATGACGTCGTCCGCGACGAGCACGGAGGAGGAGAAACGATCGACCGAGGCGCCGAGCGCGCCGGCGCCGGAACCGGAGGCGAACGATACCTGGGTCGATCGCAAGATGCCGGCGTCGGTGGTGCCGTACGCCAAACTCGTTCGTCTCGATCGATCGATCGGAAGCGCGCTGTTGGCGTGGCCGTGTTTCTGGTCCATCGCGCTCGCGGCGGACCCAGGCGCGTTGCCAGACGCCCGACTGCTCACGTTGTTCGGCTTGGGATCTTTTCTCCTGCGTGGGGCGGGATGCACGGTGAACGATCTGTGGGATCGAGAAATCGATAGTAAAGTGGCGCGCACGCGCAATCGCCCCATCGCGAGCGGTGCGATAAGCGTACCGAAAGCGGTGGCGTTCCTGGGAGCGCAACTGCTCCTCGGTCTCGGCGTTTTGGTTCAGTTGAACGATTATTCTAAAATTCTTGGCGCGAGTTCGCTCGCACTCGTCGCGGCGTATCCAGGAATGAAACGAATCACGAATTGGCCGCAAGCGTTTCTGGGATTGACGTTCAATTGGGGAGCGTTGCTCGGCTGGGCGGCGGTGCACGGATCGTGCGACTGGGGCGCGGTGTTACCGCTCTACGCTTCGGGAGTGGCGTGGACTTTGGTGTATGACACCATTTACGCGCATCAAGACAAACACGACGACTTGAAAGTGGGCGTCAAGTCGACCGCCTTGCACTTTGGGGACGACACAAAGAAATATTTAAGTGGTTTTGCCATCGCCGGAACGTCTGCGCTGTGCGCGTCTGGAGCGTACGTGGGATTAGATTTTCCATTTTATGTCGGCGTCGCCTCCGCGGCGTCTCATTTAGCTTGGCAAATTGCGACGGTGGATTTGAACAATCGAGAAGACTGCGCGGCCAAGTTTCGTAGCAACTCGACGTACGGGGCGCTCGTTTTCGCGGGTATAGTGGCCGGGAAGGTGCTCTAATAGACAGACTTAGCTTGTGAATGTGAGTGTGAATTTGATCAGTATTATCTAACATGGTGGCTATGAAATTAGACTACGCCAAAACCCGTTCGTTTAGGCGGATAAACTGGCGTCGATGGCGTTGATGCGTTCATCGACGTTTCCTCCGCCTGCGAGAACCGCCAACTTTGCGATTGATAACATTCGACGCTTTTCATCCGCGTTTGCACCGCCGCGATTGCCGAAGGCGGTCAACGTTTCGCTCGCTTTCGCGTACTTACCGACACGAAGCTCCATCAACCATCTTAATTCGGGATGAGGCTCCAAGAATCGTTCCAAGTCACCGTGGAACTCGGCAGGAAGCTCGCGCAGGAGCGCCGCATCGCGGTCCTGTTCTATGGCCAACTTTCTGTATACAAAGTGCGAGAAGCTCTCTTCACCGTCCTCTTGAGCGCCGAGAAGGGTGCGCATGTAATGATGAAGTCGATCAGTACCATCGGTGGTGTCACAAATGGCGAAGAGCTGCGCGTAGCCAAAGTGAGCTTCCGATACTGCAGCGACCGCTTCTATGGAGATGTCGACGCCTTCCGACAACGATCCGTGTTGCGGTCTCTCTCGCACCGGTACTGTGTGATCGTGCTCCGCGCACGTCAATAGCGCTGGCAAGACCAAGTCGCGATCACTCACGTACTCTTTGTGTGCATCGATACGAGCCGTGGATCCGAGCAGGGCGGCGTTCAAGTTTGCGGCGCACGCGTCCAGAAGTGGAGCCGCCGCGGCCATCAACCGTGATCCGATGACTGGAGCAAGACCGACATCCGTCGTGCTAGACGCAGCCTCGGCGTGAAGTTCGATAGAAGAATTCGCAAGAGCTCGAAGAGTTTCGCGCGCTTCAACGTCGCAAGACCAGGACACGCCGGCAACCGATGAAGCTGGAGGATACATGCCGGTGCGACGCCTTCTGAAATCGTTCGCCGCCTCCAAAGCGACGAGAAGGCCACGCGCGCACGTATCCAAGGCTACGACACGACTTTCTAACTTCTTTTCCTTTGAAAGCTTCGCTTCCAGGATGGCGCTGACGGCTGGGAATAACAGTCGTGCCTCACTCGAACGACTGAAAAACACTTCTACGTCTGATCTTTCTTCCAACGCATCATCGGTATCTTTGATTGCGGCGCCCGCATGTTTGGCGATATCTTCAAGCATATCGCTGATATCATCATCGACGGTGTTCTGCAAACCACGGAGCTGCAAAAGAGCAGCGATCATTTCACCGTGCATCAGTATCTCGGATCGTTCCTCTGGATCGATTTCGTTCCAGACACCTCTCTCCGTCAAAAATTCCAAGAAAAGAAGATGGCGATTCATTTTTTCGGTGCCATTTTCCTCAATTGTGGGACCACCACGAGTAGATTTACCGGATAATTTCTTCGGTAATGCATCGACCATGCCTTTACTGACGGTCGCAAACGGCGCCGACGCGCTCACAAACGCGCCCGACCCGTGTAAGCGCGACTTCGTTTGTCCCGGAGGTGCGGGGTGACCGGCGAAATAATCCTCGAACTCGGATCGTACGCAATCAGTGGCATCAGAATCATCCACGTGGGTTACGCTCGGGCTATCGACCTTGGTCGAAGAGCGTGTCACGCGTTTACTTGGAGTGACTCTGGCCGAGCGGCGAGGCGTCGTCTGTCTACCACCGCTCTGCGGAGTAAACGTGCTCACACCGCTCTCATTCGATAACAGAAGCCACTCACCACCGGTACCGCATTTCACATCGACGATCGCCTCGTAGTTGGCTGCATCCATGCGAGCCGATACGGAGGAGTAGTCCACCCCGGAGAACATGATGGCGGAACCGTCGCTCGTGAGCACAAAGGTGCTCTCTTCATCCACGCGAAGTCGAGTGCGTTCGAAATCACTCGGGAGAGCACCCGCAGGAGGAACACCGGACGCAACTAATTCCATCTGATCCGTACCATGGGTGCGTTTAAAACGATGGAACGAGCCTTGACCGTCGCAGTTTACGAGCAGCGTGATGTCAACGCCGCTCTCTGTCACCGTCCAGTCCGCGGAGATAAAGCCGATGTTGGACGTGACGCGCAAAGCTCGTTGAATTTGCTTACTCAGTCTGTGCACATGCGCCAATACGGGTGCGTTGCTCTCGTTTGAAACGTCGACGGACCACTCTTCCAGAGTGCCGTCTGCTACGCACACGAGCAGCCGTCTCTTCGTATCGCTCGAACCTTCGGCGAAGCTCAGAGAGCGAACGCCCCCGGCGTTCACTTTTCGACTCAAAATCATGCTCGCCGCCTTGGTTGCCGATCTTAACGCTCCCCACGTGCGACTCTTTCCCGGAGTCTTCGTCGGAGACATGAGTCCGCTCGGTCCGCCAGCTTCCTCCGAGTGCATGTCATCCACCCAGTGACTTCTGTTCGATCGATCGAACGGCGTCCACGACATCGATCCATTCCTCGCATCACCCTCGATCGCGTACAGGTTCCCATTTGAGTCTCCCACCACCGCGCACGCTCTGCCCGCGGCGGCTTCCGTCGACACGCACGTCGTCGCCTTCGTGTTCGCCCCCTTCACCTCCACGAACGCCCCATCGATCGCGTTCACCGACGACGACGTCGACGAAAATACACCCGTCACGCACGCGCCCCTACCGTCGGCCGAAAACACCACGCACGCGTCGTCAGAGACGAACGCCGCGAGCTCGCACGAGGACAGCCCCAGGTCTCCCTTCCCGTCGTACGTTCTGGATCGCGACTCTCCGTCTCCTCCCGCGAACGTCTTGACGCAAAACGTATCATTTGCACCGTACTCGCTCCCGGCGACGTCCATCGCGTCGCCACCGTCCGCCGAGGACGCGCGCGCGCTCAACCAAACGTTCTTCGCATCTGACGTCTTGGCGCGACGTCGTCGCGCGTCGAAGCCCCCTCGCGAGACGCCGTCGAGGTCCATCGCGCGTTCGAGATACCTTCACTCGCTGCGCGCGACGTTCGCCGCGCGACGCGTCGTCGATAGGCGCTTCGTCCTCTGGGGGGCGTCGCAAGGCTTGCAACGATTTCAAGAGCCGACGACGAGGCGACGCCCACAGACAGCCGCGCGCGGCGCCGCGCGGGCGACGCTCGGCATGCGGCTGTACGATGATCTTCCCGAGGCGAAGACGGAGACGAAGGGCGACGCCGAGGGCGGTGGCGACGAGGGGCGGGCGTGGGGCGCCACCGGGCCACCGGGGCAGGTCGGCGATCGAGCGGCGAGCGAGCGCGAAGCGAGCGCGGGAGCGAGCAGGAGCGGAGGTGAGATGAAGAAATCATCCTCTTCGGCGGCTGGGATGCTTCGAGCGCAAGCGACCGCGCTGAGAGCGGCGCAGGCGCGCACGAAGCGCGAGGCTGAGGCGCGGCGAGCGGCGGCGGCGGCGGCGGCAAAAAAGCGAGCGGCGTCGACGTCGATGGCGTCCGTATCGGAGGCCAAGGCGGGTGAGAGCGGTGATAAAGTGCATGCGTCGTGTTCTTCTGGGGAAGAAGAGGCCGAAGAACCCGTCGCCGATGCGTACGATCCGTCGGCGCCGAACGACTACGAGCGTACGCTCGCCGCTCGCGGCGAACGGGCGAGAAGGAAAAGAGATTTAGACGTGAACGAAGACCTGCGAAAGATGCTCGAGGCGAAGAGGAAAGCAATGGAGGCTCAAAATATGTCGGAACGCACGGCGAGACGGGAAGAGATTTTGAATGTGAGCGGAAGAGAGGCGCGAAGGAGGCGCGTCGCGCTTCGAAGCAAAAACGACGAGGGCGAGGCCGCAGAACGACAGAGCGCGAGCGCTCCTAAGCTCAGCGCGGCTGAAAAGATGATGGCAAAGATGGGTTGGACGAAAGGTAGAGGTCTCGGTAAGACTGAGCAAGGCATGAAGACGCCTTTGGAAGTTCGCGCGACGACTGGAAAAATAGTCAACGCCGCTCCGGTAATGTTCGAAGCGCCGCCGTCCGGTGGTTTAGGTTTGGGGGCGAAATCGGCGCCGAAAAAATCGGCTCCGAAACCCTTGAAAGGGAAACCGACGACCGTGTTGCTCTTGCGCAACGTCGTCTTGCGCGGCGAAGTCGAGGAAACGCTCGAGGATGAAATCGCCGACGAGTGTGAAAAGTTTGGCAGCGTCGTGCAAGTGCTCATTTTCGAGGTGACGGAACAAAGTTTCGCCCCCGACGAGGCTGTGCGCGTTTTCGTAGAATTTGTGGACGAAGAAGCGGCCGCGCGGGCGGGAGCAGCGCTCAATGGTCGCTTTTTTGGGAAACGAGTCGTAAAGGCGAGTTTTTACGAGTTGCACAAGCTCGACGCCGGAGACCTTGGACCTCAGAAGGGTGAAGAGTGATTGCGTTCCGCGGTGCCCGTATGCCGACGACAATGATGTCTATATCACAACACATTTTTAGGTATAGTTCTAGGACGTAGATGATAGTCGAGTTGAAGAAATGAAAGAGAAGAAGAAGAGTCTCACTCCGTTTTTGTCTTCTTCGCCTGGTTCAAAGAATCAGTTGGGAACGTCACGACGGCTAAAATTCCTGCCGTGACGACGAAGACGCCACCGATGAGCATGAATAAGAGTCCGTACTCGCTCGAGCTGGTCTCCATCGCCTTACTCAAGACGTCTCGCGCCGCCTTGTACCCGCCTCGACTCCACGCGCGAGACACGGCTCGGTAATCCTTCGTGAGCGTGTGTCCCAACGCATCCGTCCGCGCGTACAATCGAACGATCGACACCGCTATCCCGGTCGTCACGCGCGCAAATTTCTTCTGTATGAACGTCAACGGCGGCGGAATGTCGTGTTCCGCCCCCTCCTCGGCGTACGTCAACCTCGCGAACCGCTCCAGCGACGTCCCGTCGTCCTCGCTCGTCACCTCTCGCACGTACGCTCTCCCCGATCGCAGCACCATCACGCTTGGCGTCGTTTTCACCACCAACCTGAATCGATCGAACGTCTCCGGCGACTCCTCGGCGTCGACCGAGGCCGCCACCGCGCCCGACTCCAACAACTCGTCCCTCGCCTCGGTCAACGCCCGCCTCGCCCGCGCGCTTCGCGCGCTCGGTCCGCGCTCAAAGAGCACGACCCACGTCCCCGTCGTCTGCCCGGTCGAACTCTGCGTCTCGCGCTCGAACGTCTCATCGTTCAGGCGCGGTAATCCGTCGACGGTGGGGACGACCGCGAGCACCGAGAGCGCCGAGAAGGCGACGATCGAGACGAGCGCGAGGACGAGGGCGATCGCACGACGAGGACGTTCGCGCGCCGACATGACGCACGCGTTCGTTCGTTCGTTCGTACCGAGCGATGCGCGCGCATCAACGTCTGAGGCGTGCGTGTAGGTGATTAGTTTGATTGACTCTTTTCGACTGCAGATTTCGTCGTCGCGTCCGCGAGACGAGGGCAAAAACGAGAAGACGTTGAGAGAAGAAGACGACGAAGACGAAGAAACGGACGGACGGACGATAACGTCTCACGCATCCTTCGCGCCGTCGTCCTTCGCGCCGTCGTCCTCATCGCCCTCGTCGTCCACCTCTTTCCCCAACCACTTGGCCACGAGGGGCGTGAGCGCCACCGTGGGCCCAAACCGAATGGGCGAGCTCCCCTTGTGCGCCGCGTACGCCAACGCGAACGTCCCGAACTGTTCGCTCGTCGCGTTCACCGTGATACCGACTTTTTCCAATAATCCCGCCACGTCCACACCCCCCGCGACGAGGAAATAAAACACCGTGATGGAGACCAAACTCAACGAAATCGACGTCAAGAGATACGCCGACCCGTAGCGTTTGAGCAATTTTTTCGCCATGTCCATCCTCGACACCCCGACCTCCCCGTCCTCGCCGCTCTTGGACGCATCGCTCTTAAACACCTTCCACAATCCCGCCTCGAGTCCCCATTTCTTCGTCACCTCGTCAATCTCTCGCTCGGCGCTCGTCTTCTCCGCCCGCGCGCGCGCCCTCGCCCCGCGCGTCGTCGCCCCCCGCGTCGTCGTCGCCGTCCCGAGTTCGACGCATTCACCGCGTCCGCGCGAAAACGTCCGCGCGAGCACACCCTCCCGCCGACCTCGTCCTCGTTCGCCGACCCCAGTCGTCGTCGTCGCCATCGCGCGTCGTCGTCGTCGTCCCGACGCGCGAATCGACCACGACCACCCGCGACGACGCGCGTGCACCACCGTTCGCCTCACGGACGTCGTCGTCGCGGACGACGTCGAGGTCGAGGACGCGGACGCGCGTCGGCCTCGACCCGCGATCGCGTTCACACGCGTCGTCGTCGTCATCGTCATCATCGATCGCGTCGTCGTCGTCGTCTCCCGAAAATCATCCCCCGAGAATCGTCGTCTCCCGTCATCGTCTCCCGTCCGATACTTGGTACAATGTATTTTAATATATGTAGGCGTTCACAATAGATAGTAGTACATACGAACGATATATACGAACGCTCCACAAAAAGGGACGTACACTGGTCCACGTGTGATGTCCAACGGTTCGGGCGCGCGCTTCGTACTTAAGCAGTATATAGTACGATGTGTGTTCGTGTAGCGTGTATTGAGCGCGAGACCCTGGAGGGTGCGGTCGCCGCGCGGTTTCTCGACGGGAGACGACGACGACGACGGGAGACGACGACGACGACGACGAGGACGATGCGATCGATGACGACGCCGAACGTCGTGACCACCGTCGCCGTCGCCGCGAGAACGACGACGACGGCGACGGCGACGACGCGCTCGGGGCGACGATGGCGCCGATGCGCGGCGCGCGCCGCCGCGAGGGTCGAGGATTGGTGTGGGAAGACCGCCGACGGGACGACGATGAGACGCGCGAGCGCGCGACCGGGGACTTCGGTGCGAGCGTCGTCGTCGGTGATGCGATCGGGGCGCGCGACGGCGGCGTCGGTGGCGATGCGGTGGCGGGTCGTCGCGCGCGCGGGCGCGGACGTCGAGGGCGCGTACGCCGACGAGGCGGAGGCGGAGGAGGTGGACGCGCTGTTGAGAGAGATATTCGAAGAGGCGGGCGTGGAGGCGACGTGGACGGCGTTGGGTGAGGACGAGGACGTGGAGATCTCGGGGGTGGCGAACGATATTAACGCGTTGCTGAGCGGGGATTTATTCGTGAACGCGGAACGCGGCGAGGCGGGCGCGGCGACGGCGAGAGAGGCGGTGGCGGCGGGCGCGGTGGCGGTGGTGTCGAGCGAACCGATCGATGGGTTGGCGGACGTGCCCGTGGTGATCGTGGAGAACGTGGACGAGGCGTTGGCGGATATCGCGAGGGTGTTTTACGGCGATCCGTCCAAGGCGTTGACGGCTATCGCGCTCACGGGGACGGCGGGGAAGACGACGACGTCGTATCTCGTGAAATCGGTGTTCGAGGAGGCCAACATCAGGATTGGGGTGGCGGGATCGAACGGAAACTTCATCGAGGAGGATCTCAAGCTCACCGCGCAGGGTGGGGTGTGGGAGAGCGACGAAGAGGACTCGACGCGCAATCGCGCGTGCACGGCGCCGGGGTGGTTGGCGCCGTACAGGGGCAAGTATGAATTTGAAGAGCTCGGTTCGGATGCGCTGCAGTTTCAACAAATCACGGCGGGAATGGCCGATAACGGCGCGCAGGCGGCGGTGCTCGAGGTGAACGCCGAGCAAATCAGACGCAAGGCGACGCGAGGGATGAGTTTCGACATCGTCGCCCTGACGTCCATCGAGGGCGAGCCGTCCAACTATCACGGCTTGGAATCCGAGTACCCAGCGCACGTGGCCGAACCGTTCAAGTCGCTCACCGATGCGGAGACGCAGCGCGCGGTGATCAACGTGGATTCCCTCGACTTCGGTCCCAGGGAGATGGCGCACGCCGCCGATCTCTGCCGAGAAAACGCGGCGGGCGTTCCCGTGGTGACGTACTCGTCCGCGATTGGAAACACAAAGGCGGACGTGTACCCGGCGCGCGTCGATTTGTCTCTCTTCGAAACCGCGATTTCACTGAGCACTCCGGCCGGTAACGTCGAGGTCGTCGTCGGTCTCGTCGGCGAGCACATGGTGGGCGCGATTTGCTGCGCCACCGCCATCGGTCTCGCGGCGGAGATTCCGCTCGACGTCATCGCGGCTGGTTTAGAAGCGATCGAGGTGGTTCCGGGACGCATGGAGCTCGTCGACGCGGGACAAGATTTCTCCGTCCTCGTCGACAGCGCCAACACGCCGGAATCCATCGAACGAGTGCTCAGAAGCGTGCGAGCCACCAATTGCAGACGCGTCATCACCCTCATCGGTTGCGAGGGCGAATCGGAAAATCCCGGTCAGAGAGCCGTCATCGGGAAGACGGTGCACGACATGTCCGACGTGGTATTCATCACGAACGATTCTCCGAAATCTGAGGATCCGTACAAGATTTTGGATGACATTTGCATTGGATTTAGAGACAAAGTGTACGATGGAGACGTCCGCACGCGCGACGAGGCGTTGTTCGCCTTCTTGAAGGATATGTACAAGGTGCACGAAAACGCGCAGTACGAGTGCATGCGGCTTCAAAACTTAGTTCGTAGATACGTTATGGTGGATCGTTACCACGCGATTCGCGCCGCGATCGGCATGGCTGAGCCCAACGACGCGGTGCTCATCCTCGGACGAGGCGCCAAGGATTATTTCGTCGTCGGTCGCGAAAAGCATTGGTTTGAGGACGTCCTCGAGGCGAGAGACGCTCTGACGAAAATCGGGGCGATCCAAGACAGCGGTGTGGACACGCACAATCTTCCGTGGCAATCCTTCGCCGCGCGCGCGACCAACCCTGGCGCCGGAAACTTGCTCGATTAAAACGCTCTCTAGTACATCGCGAAGCGCGCGCGTTTTAATGCAGTCTGAAAGTTCATCGTTTCGTTTCGTCTCGAATCAACACGCGCACGCACACGAATGCGCACACACACGCACACGCGCGACACGCAACACGCGCATTCGACCTCGCGACCTCGCGTTTTGTTTTCCCCGCGTCGTCGTCCTCGCGTCCTCGCCTCGCGTCTCGTCACCCGTCGTCCCTCCCCGACAACAATTCCGTCGCCTTCACCATCACACTCTCCACGTTCTCTCGTATGCACGCCATCTCCTCCCTCAATTTCCTCTCCCTCGCCTCCATTCGCGCCGTAGCGCCTCGCGTCTCCACCGCCGCCGCCTCCACGCTCTCGTCGCTTCGTCCCAGCGTCGCCGAGGCATCGACTTGAAACTTCTCCACCTCCGCGCGCACCGCCTCCATCGCGCGCACCGTCGCGCTCGTCACCACCGCGTCCGTCGTCCCCGTCGTCGTCCCCGTCATCGTCCCCGTCATCGCGTCTCGTCGTCTCGTCGTCCCCGTCGTCGTCTCGTCTCGACGACCGAAACAAAACGGTTCGCGTCCGGTCGCGTCGTCGTTCGTCTCCACGCGTCCGACCCACGAGGCACTATTTATTTATGTACGTGTTATGTACGTGTTATTTACTAGGTGTTATGTACGTGTTATGTACGTGTTACTCTCCCCCTCTCCTCCCCCGCACCCACCACACACCCATACAGTGGCATACACAACCCGATCACGCAATCACTCGAGCACGCGCCCATCACTGGAGTCCATCGCCCGCGTGACTTCACACGTCGACGCATCCCTCGACCTCGACGCGCGATCGATCATGTTTCTTCGCGCGGTGTCGCGACGAACGACGTCCGCGCGTGCGTACGCGCGCGGTGGTCCGTCGGCGGTGACGCGCAGACATCGATCGACGACGGCGGCGAGCGCGGCGACGAACGCGGCGCCCGTGTGGACGGGGGACGTCGAGGATGGCGATCACAAGGCGCTCGCGCAAAGGGCGTTCGCGCGGTATGGGAATCCGGAGGCGGTGACGTTCGCGCATCGTGGGATTTTGAACGATGTCGAGGGGGAGGTACGCGCGCGCGATGTGTGTCGTCGTGCGGTCGATCGTGCGGTCGACGCGAACGCGAACGAACGAACGCGAACGCGAACGGGGGTGGACGAACGGCGCGAGACGAAGGCGGGAGACCGAGGGGGTTTCGAGGACGGTGTGGATGAAGACGCGCGGGGGACGGATGGATGGGTGTCGTCGTGTGTGTGATGCGCGCGAAAGGGGGTCGATGATGATGCGTGCGATGCGTGCGACGGGTGGCGAGGTGACTGACGACGGGTGCGGTACGCGCGCGCGATAGGTGACGACGCTCGCCAACGGACTTCGCGTGGCGACGGAAACCGTCCCGGGGGCGGAGACGGCGACGGTGGGCGTGTGGATCGACGCTGGTTCGAGGTACGAGGACGCGCAGACGAATGGTACGGCGCATTTTCTCGAACACATGGCGTTTAAGGGAACCAAGACGCGCACGGCTGCGGGGTTGGAGGAGGAGATTGAAAACATGGGCGGTCATCTCAACGCGTACACGAGCCGCGAGCAGACGACGTACTACGCCAAGGTGCTCAAGAAAGATGTCGGCGCGGCGGTGGATATTTTGAGCGATATTTTGCAAAATTCGGCGTTGGACAAGTCGCAGATCGAGCGCGAGCGCGGCGTCATCCTTCGTGAGATGGAAGAGGTGGAGAAGGATATGGAAGAAGTGCTCTTTGATCACTTGCACGCGACGGCGTTTCAGCAAACGTCTCTCGGAACGACCATTCTCGGCTCAGACGCGTGCGTGCGATCGGTGACGCAAGAAGACTTGCAAACGTACATCAAGACGCACTACACCGCCCCGCGCATGGTTCTCGTCGGTACCGGCGCGGTGAACCACGGCGACCTCGTCAAGCTCGCCGAAAAAGCGTTCGCCGGCCTTCCGACGGAGGGCGCGAGCACCAAGGCGTTGGTGGCGAAGAATCCGGGTCACTTTACGGGTAGCGAAGTTCGCATTCGTGACGACGACATGACGACGTGCAGCTTTGCCGTGGCGTTCAAGGGCGCGTCCTGGACGTCTCCGGACGCCGTGCCGCTCATGTTGATGCAAGCCATGATCGGCAGCTGGGACAAGCAAGCCATCGGCGCCGGCGACATGATGTCCCCGCTCGCGCAAGTCTTCTCCTCCAACAAGCTCGGTAACTCCTTCATGGCTTTCAACACCAACTACGCCGACACCGGTTTGTTTGGCGTGCACGTGTCCAGCGACAACATCGAAGGTCTCGACGACACCGCGTTCGCCGTCATGCGAGAGTTCCAAAACCTCATCTACTGCCCCGAGGAGCAAGACTTGGCGCGCGCCAAGGAGTCTCTCAAGTCGTCCTTGTTGTTGCACGCCGAATCTGGCACGAGCGCCGCGGCGGAAGAACTCGGCCGACAAGTCTTAACGTACGGTAGACGCATGCCGCGCGCCGAAATGTTCGCTCGCATCGACGCCGTGAACATTGAAACCATCAAATCTGTGGCGTGGAAGTACATTCGCGACCAAGAAGTCGCCGTCGCCGCCATCGGCCCGACGCAATTCTTACCCGACCTCTTGTGGTTCCGAACGTCCACGTACAACAACTTCTATTAGACGCGCGTCCACGATCGACGCGCGTCGTCGAGCGAGTCCGCGAGTATAGAAGCGCACACACACACACACTTTGTATATAGCAAAATTTACAAAATCCACTGAATGAAAGGAAATTACGATGCAAAATCTACGAAATTTCTCTTGTTGTTACATCGTCGTCTACAACGCCGTCTTTATCTTCGCGCGCGTCCTCGCCGACGCCCGTCCGCGCGATTGATCAGTGATCGTCGTCGTGGTCATCGTGCTCAAAGTGCGGCGCGTGTCCGTACAGCAACACGTCCCCATCGTGATAGAATCGATAAAACACCCAAAACCACATCACCGCGCCGAAACCCGAGCCCAACGCCTTGTGCGCGAAGGAGGCGTCGTGCAGCGTCACGCCCTCGTGCGTCACGCCACCGCCCTCGCTCGCTGCGTCGATACGCGCGCGCGCGCTCATCAGTCAGTCATTCGTTCGTTCGTTCGAGTCACGCGATCGACGGCTCTCGCGCGCGGGCCGAGAGGCGCGCCGAGGTTCGGACGAATGAACGATCGGTCGATCGATCGATCGCGGTCGTCGTCGAGCGAGACGGCACGAACGCACCGTAACCGCGCGCGGAGGCGCGATGCGCGGTCTGCGCGGCGGCCAGACGCATTCTCGACCCGAGGCGCAGGAGGGCGCCGCGCGCGGAGGACATGGTGACGCGACGCGACCGACGGACGCGGAGTGCGGGACGAGGGTTGTGTGGAGTAGGAAAGACCCGACGAGACGACGGGACGGGGACGGGGACGGGGGGACTCGGTGCGCGGGAGGAGAGCCGTGTGCGCGCGCGGGTGATGGGGAGTCGTGGTGGCGTGCGTGAGGGTGAGGTGTGACTACAATTAAATCGTACCGGCGAACAGAGCGCGCGCTTCCTTGAAGATGAGACGCGTCAAGAGCAAACCGGCGAATAAATCGGCGACGTAGAGCATGTAAAAGACGTGGTTCCAGTCGTCGGAGAAGGAGGTGATGAAACCGGTGAGCATGGGGCCGATCGCGGCACCGATGGAACCGGTGCCGTCGATGATCGCGGTCACCGTGGCGAGGGCGCGGGAGTTGCCTTTTAAGCTTTCGTGCGTGCCCAAATCCGCGCTGACGGCGGTGGTGATGAGGGCGTACGGTCCGTTCACCAACATGCCGCTGAGCGCCATGAGGGCCAGGTTCACTGACATGGAGTACGAACCGAACTCGCGGTACATGTAGAGGACCGGGATGGACAAGTAAACGAAACCGGCGGCGGTCATCGATCGTGCGTTGTACTTGTCGCTGATGTAACCCGCCAAAATCCCTCCGAGGATACCGCCGAGATCAAAGATGACGCTCAACTCGCCCGCTTTCGCGGCGCTGAGATACGTTCCAGCGATCGCCGTGCGCTCGATGTAAAACGGCAACCAGTACAGGAAGGTGTACGCGACGAGCTTGGTGAAGAAGAGGCAGAGCGAGAACGTAATGACGCCCGGAATTTTCAAAGCGGTGACAAAGCCGACCGGTTTCTCGCGCTCAGCACCGCGCGGTTGCGCGTTTTCGAGCAATCTTCTTCGCGTGACGGATTCTTCGTCCACATCCTCGTGAACCGAGTTCGAGGGCGAGGAGTTGGCCGGAGGTAACCCGACGTCTTCCGGCGCGACGACGAGAAAGTTCCAAATCAAGACGCCGGTGAGCATGGTCAACACGCCCGGTATGATGAAACTCATGCCCCAATTCGCGCTTCGAAGCGCCGAGGCGGCTATAATACTCCCTAACATGTTACCCACCGAGGTGTGGGCGTTCCAGATGCCCATGATGAGACCTCGCTTACCTTTGCCGAACCAGTTGCCCATGACGCTCACCACCGACGGCCATCCCGAGGACTGCATCACGCCCGCCACCATTTGCACGCCGACGTAATACCACACGCTGTGCACGTTAGCGTAGTATCCCATCCCAAACATGGATACCCACAACCCACTCATGAGCATTCCGACCGTTAAAAACTTTCTCAAATCCATTCGGTCTCCGAGGTGTCCGCTAAAAAACATCCCGACGCTATAGCTCGCCAAAAACGCGAAATCACACGTCCCGATCACCCTCGTTCCGTCCTCACCGTCGAACGGAGCCCACCCGATCGCCCCCTTCGCCTTTGAATCCGCGTCCGGGTTCAACACGCTCTTTACGATGCTCGGCGGTTTCCTCGACGCGTGATACATCGCGTACGCCGCAAACGTCAACACCAACACCAAACTCCGGTGTTGACTCGCGCTCAAATTCTTCCGTCGCCGCGTCAGATACGCCCGCATCCCCGGCGCAATCTTTTTCATCCATCGCTCGCTCGCCGCGCCCTCCATCCCGCGTCCACGGTCACCGTCGACCCAGACGCCCTCGACCGCGCCCTCACGCGTCGTCTCCTCCCACCGATCCTCGCTCGCGGTCGAGTCGACGGACGGCGTCCTCGATCGCACCACCGCCCCCGCCGTCGTCGCGGCGGTCGTCGTCGTCGTCGTCGTCGCGTTCGCGCGCACCGAACCGGCGCGACTCCCGTACGTCCCCGTCGGCGTCGTCGTCGTCCTCGCGCCGATCTCTGACGACCGCGCGCCATCGTCTTTGAGCCTTTCGTAGTAGATGGCCTTGTACGTATCTCACTACGACGTATGGGTATTCAGTGTGACGTCAGGCCACCACGAGGGGGGGGGGACTCGACGACGAGTCGCGACTCTTCGAGACAACGCACCCGACGCGAGGGATGATGAGCGCTCGATGAGCGCGGCGGCGCGCGCGACGACGACGGACGACGACGACGGACGACACACGGTGACTCGGCGACTGGTGTGGATAGAATCCATCGAACCACCGCGACGATGCGCGCGATGACGACGACGACGATGACGGCGACGGCGACGACGATTCGATCGACGTCGATCGCCGACACCACCAAGGGCGCGCGCCGACGATCCGTCCCGCGCGCCACCGTCCGCGCGCGCGCGAACGCCGCGAGCGAGGGCGCGGACACGCAGGAACTCTGTCGGGCGGAGATTCCCCCGCACCTTCCGCGACCGGATTTCGTGAAACAAATGTATCGCTGGGCCGCGAGCGAGTTCGAGGAGGGCGGGTTGTCGAGGTACGGAAAGCGCATGTCGGTGGAGTGCATCAACGGGTTGGCGGATGGTAACACGAACGGTGTGTTGGTGCGATTGTATGATTTCAGAGATGGGACCGAGGTCGAGATCGCGCAATTGATCGCGAAGATGGACGATGAAAAGGTGCAAGTGTGGGACACCATCGTGCCGACCAAGGATGGGGGCATTGAAAAGATGAACCGCGACGGAAAGGATAAGTTTATCGATGGACGATTCTTCGTCGTGTCGCGACCGTTGCCGGCGGATGAGACGGCGAACGGTGCGTTGAAGGCTATGATTAAGCGTTTGATGTTGGCGATTAATGCGTATTACTCTTTCGGATCTCCGTTCGCGGAGGAGTTTTAAAAAGGGTCGTCGTCGTCGTCGTCCGCCTCCGTCTCCTCTCTTCGCCTCGGTTTTCGGTATGAAACATCGACGAACTGAACGGTACGCGAGGTGAACGGTACGTACGTGATAATATACGTTTGCTTTGCGCGCTACGCTGCGATGTAATCATCACTTTTTCCAATAATTGCTTTCACGCGAGCGACGTGCGAAAAAGCGACAAAGGAAAAACCCGCGCTCGCAAACTCGTGCGGGTGAGAGCGCGTCACGCGTTCGCAACGCGTTCGTGCGGGGTCCGACGAAACACATAATGATGATACCTATAATTCTAAACTGTTTACAACCTTTGTGCTCTACACGTCGTGACCGCGCATGAATCGCACTCTATCGACCAAAGCCTTGAATGAGTGCGGTTCATTCACCGCCAACTCTGCCAAAATTTTCCTATCCACGCACACGTTCTCCCGCGCGAGTGTGTTGATAAACTCGCTATACTTGACCCCGTGCTCTCTCGTCGCCGCGTTGATCCTCGTGATCCAAAGCGCGCGCCAGTCTCGCTTCTTATTGCGTCGATCGCGGTACTGGTACTGCCACGCCTTCTCGACGCGATTGCGCGCGATCTTGATGCACGACTTGGCGCGGCCGCGCATGCCCTTGGCCGCCTTGAAGATCTTCTCGCGAATCGCCATCGCGCGCGTTCTCTCGAGCGCCGCCCGCCGGCCGCTGCCGACGCGCGCGCGCGCGACGCGGTCGCCGTCGGGCCGAGGGTGAGCCCGTCCAAACCCTTACGTATCATCACAGCTTTAAAACCAACTAGAATATGACCCAATAGACCGGTTATGTTGCAGATAAAACTCTACCGCCCCGCGCCGCGTCCGTGCCCTCATCCTCGCGCGCGCGCGCCCGCGATCCGCCTTTGAAAGACGCTCGTCGACAGCCATGGGTGCGTCGACCTCGACCGCGATGAGACTCGATCGACGTCGTCGTATACGCGCGCGTCGTCGTGCGGCGCGCGACTCGCGACTCGCGCGTGACACGAGAGACTCGGATGAACGAGACGACTGACCCCGCCGCGACATCGCTCGCGACCGCGATGCGTAGGTATCTCTAGAGACAGCCTGCACAAGCGCCGGGCCACCGGTGGCAAGCAGAAGCCGTGGAGAAAGAAGAGAAAGTGCGTCTTCTTTTGATGTGTGCGCGCGCGGCGACCGAGGGGGTGCACGGGGGTGTGGACGGCGGCACGCGATGATGCAGTGGGCGTAGGTTTAGGGCTTTTGGGCGCCCCGATCGGGCGAGGATCGCGCGCGCGTGGTGGACGCAGCGACGTGGGCGCGACGTGCGAAGGACGCGGAGACTGACGATGAATATCATTGCTTTATTTTCTCGCAGATACGAGCTCGGCCGTCAACCGGCGAACACGAAGCTCTCTTCCAACGTTGCTGTGCGACAAGTGCGATGCCGTGGGGGCAACATCAAGCACCGCGCGTTGCGCTTGGACACCGGTAACTTTTCTTGGGGCACGGAGAACTGCACTCGCAAGACTCGTATTTTGGACGTCGTCTACAATGCGTCCAACAACGAGCTTGTGCGTACGAACACGCTCGTGAAGAGTGCCGTCGTCGTCGTCGACGCGGCGCCGTTCCGCGCGTGGTACGCTCAGCACTACGGCAAGAAGATTGGCGTCAAGGTTAAGAATGGCGAGAAAGTTGAGAGCGAAGACATCGAAGCAAAGCGATCCAAGTCTGTTACGATGAAGCTTCGTGACCGCAACAACAAGCACGAAGTCGCCAAGGCGATCGACGAGCAATTCGCGACGGGTCGTCTCTTGGCGATCATCACGTCTCGCCCGGGTCAGTGCGGTCGTGCGGATGGCTACGTCTTGGAGGGTCCGGAGCTTGCGTTCTACCAGCGTAAGATGATGAAGAAGAAGCACGCTGCCGCCGCTGCGGAAAAGGTACGTTCTCTTTCGCCGCTCTCGTGTGACGATTTCTCGCGCTCGCGTCCCTCGACGACTCGAAAACGCCCGACTGACGTTGTTTCTGTTTCTCCCTTCTTTTCGCACAGGCGCACTAAACTTCTTCATCCATCGGTTACAATTGTTGTAATCATCGAGAGTTAGTCTCGACGGTACAAATCACTCGTTCCCCACGCCCGCCTCCGCGCGTCTCGATTCTACCGAACTCGTCTCGCGTTGCGTCTCGACGCGCGCGCGCGATCCCGCGGCGAGCCAACGACGCGCCGTCGTCACACCGTACCGCGTCCGCGCGCGCCCGTGGGTCCCCACGCGCTCGGCGACGACGTCGGCGTCATCATGCGTCGAACCTCGCACGGCGTGTCGTCCTCGCGCGACGTGCCGTCGGCCATGGCGCGCGCCATCGCCGAGCGTCCCCTCGGCGCGTTGCGCGTGACGTGCAGCGCGAGACGGCTCGAGGCGATCGAGCGCGTGCACGGCGCCGTCATCGCGGAGTGTGAACTCGTCGATCGCACCCTCCCTCGTCTCGTGCGGTGCGTGGAGGAGGAGGAGGAGGAGGAGAAGGGCGGGCCCTCGTCGAGCGAGCGCGGCTTTCGCAGGTCGCTCTCGTCCGGAGGCGCGAGCGCGGACAGCGAGGGTGATGGGAAGGAGGACGACGTACCGCTGTACGCGAGGCGTAAATGGAAGGCGCCGATGCGATTGGACGTCAAGGTGGGGGCGAAACTCGGGGAGATTGAGAGTGTGAGTTAGCGAAGTCTTTGCGACTTTTACGATAGCAGCGAAAGCCAACTTTAGTAGTGTACATTTAACTTCTAGTATCTAAGATTCTCCAGAGAGCTTTCAAATGTTGGAAACTCTTCAAACACGGCGACGGAACACGTGCCGATGCCGTCGCGGTCTCCAGAGAGCGTCGAGGTTTTCACGCTGCTGAGCACGCCTTGCACCTGTCGACGGTTCAAAATGCCGTGCTCGTACAGATTGAAGACTGTGAGGACAAAGTGTCGAAAGAACGCGTGATCCTTCTTCAGCCTCCCCGCGTACGCGCGCACGAAGGCTGTACACAGGGACGTGCCGTCGTAATCCGCCACCGGATTAAACTTTATCGCCACCTCGTTCCACGCCTCCATGAAGGATATCTCCTGCACACTAAAGTCTACAAACTCGTGCATCGCCCGTTTTCCTTCGAAAATCTCCGCCGGTATCATATTTTCTTCGTCTGAATCAACCTCGGGCACGGTGGCCATCTCGACGAACGATCTCGATTTGTAAAACGGTCCGAGCGGCTTGGCTGGTTTCGGAGGTTTCGGTTTCTGCGCCCCGTTCGGTCTCGGTCCTATGGCTGTCTTCTTGCATACCAACGGCTTATACAGCATGGTTGCGATTTGCGCCGCTTCCTCCGCCGCCTCCCTCTCCGCCTTTCTCTTCAATCGCAACCTCTTGATTCGCTCGTAGTGATCATCCGTCGCGATCGTTCTCCACACGGCCTTGAGCGGCTCGGCGCGTTTACCCTCGATCTTCGTCTCGAGCTTATCGTCCAGTTCGCACTGCGGCACACGCTCCATAAACACCTCCGTACCGTCTTTCCGTCGAATGAATTGAAACTCCTTATCATTCGCGCTCCTGATTGTCTCCTCCGTGCGCAATCTAAACAATCTATGCTCGTCAAAGTTTTCCCCTTTCGGATACACGCGCACCGTCGTCTCCCCGCCCTTGCGCTCCGCCGAGTACCGCAACAAATCGTGCGACGCCCTGAGATGCGTCATGAGTCCTCTCAGACTATCGCACACGCACGCACACTTATCACACGCGTACCCTCGCGTGCGAACCTGCGTGCCACACGCGTGTAACTCGTACGTCGTCGTCACCCGCTCCGCCCCGTTCCGCTCGCGCGTCGCCGCCGCGCGCATCTTCCTCGTCCCGTTCGCATCCTTCGCGCTCGCGCTCCTGCGCTCGACGTGATAACTCAGATTCCGTCGTAAAAACATCGACGGTCGATGCCGCAGCTCGGCGTACACGCCGCTCGCGCCGGCGTAGACGGAGTACCGCGCGTCGACGTCGGAATCGCTGTCGAAGCACTCCGACTCGACGGGCGTGGAGATCGGGCACTCGTCGATGTCGTCCTCGAGCGCGGCGCTCGTGGACGCGCGCGCGCCGTTCGTTCGCGCGTTCGTCATCCACGGCGTGTGCGCGGTCGCGGCGGCACCGCGCGGCGGTGTGTATGGTTTCGAAATTCGAACGAGGTCGACGCGCGGCACACCGTGACGACGCGCGCGCGTCGAAACGGGCGAGCGCGAGCGGCGTGGAGAGAGAAACGACGTCGCGCGCGATCGGTGGCGCGCGAAGGCGCGGTCGATCGAGGCGCGAGGAGACGACGGGCGCGAAAGATGGCGACGACCATGGATGCGGACGTCGCGTTCGATGACCGCGACCGACGCACGAGACGCGATGACGGTGGACGCGCGCGCGCGACGACGTCATCGTCCACGCGGACGTGGTTTCTCGAGGTGGCGCCGCTGAGCGCGAGGACGTCGGCGACGCACGTGAAGGAAATCTTTGGCAGCGACGCCACCGAGGCGACGGTGACGGCGCGCGGGTCGGCGGCGAGCGCGACGACGAACGCCGAGCGTCGGTTCATGGCGGTCGTCGGATTCGCGAGCGAGGAGGCACGAGATCGAGCCGTGCAGGCGATGGACGGTGGCGCGATCGATGGTCGGCGGGTGCGGTGCGAGCGCGCGCGCGGACGCGCCGGCGACGGCGCGGGACGAGGCGGACGAGCGTCGGGGAGAGATCACGAGAGGGGTTCGGGCGCGCGGTTCGGGCGAAGAGATGACGCGCGCGATGATCGACGCGGGTTCGACGGCGCGAGAGGGCGCGGGCGGGAGATTGGGGGAAGAGGACGAGACGCAGGCGCGCTGCAGCGATTCGGGAAACGCGCGAGGTCGCGCTCAAGGTCGGCGTCCAGGGACGCCCGGTATGTGCGTGGACGACGCGGAGGTGGGGATGATCGCGGCGACGGAAGACGACGAGGGGAGGCGTTCGGACGAGGATGCAATTCGGGCGAAAGACGACGGGAGAGATCGTTTTCGCCGCGCGGGCGTTCGCGTTCGCGTTCGCGTTCGCGTTCGCGTTCGCGCTCTCGGTCTCGGTCTCGACGCGACCGTCGTCGTCGCAGTCGCAGTCGCGATCGCGATCGCGACAGCCGAGACCGACGTCGTCGACATCGCTCGCGTTCGCTCTCGAGCTCTCGGTCTCGGTCTCGGTCTTGGTCGCAGGACGACGCGCGTCGTCGTCGTCGTCGTCGTCGTCGAGATCGATCTCTGTCCAGCTCGCTCGAGAGCGAGAGCGATTCACCCATGGAGCGCTCGCCTCGTCGTCGTCATAAATAGTTCATCGCGCCTTCGCTTGCCTTCGAGAAGAGGTTCACCCTGTAAAGACGACGAAATTACACAAGTCTCTTTGACCGTCGCGTCGTCTCTCGACGAGCTCGGTTCGTCCCCGACGTCTTCGTCCGACCACATTCCCGCGCGCGCTCGATCGTTCGCCCCGATCGAGCGTGTCGCATCAATCTCAACATGTCCGCGTCGAAAAACAACGTCGTCGAGGCCGGGGCGGGTGCTGCGGGCGCCCTCGTCGCCCTCCTCGTCACCTACCCTCTCATCACGCTCAACACTAGACAACACGTGACGAGGCGAGACGCGGGCGCGGAGGGCAACGAGAGCGCACAGACATCGTCTGTGAAACCGTCTTCTCTCGCGGCGTTGTACGATGGTATCGAACCGGCCATCGTGGGAACGGTGGTGAGTCAGGCGGTGTACAACTACTGGTATGCGCGGGCCAACGGGACGTATGCGCGTCGACGGGGACGGGAGCCCACGGGGGCGGCGAGCCTGGCGATCGCGAGTTTCGCGGGCTGCGTGAACGTGATGATGACGCTGCCGATATGGACGATCGTGACGAGGATGCAAGCGAACGTGAAGAAGCGAGAGGAGGCGAGCGAGGAATCAGAGTCGGAGGAGGATGTGACGCGAGAGGTGGAAAAGAAGAGACGAGACAAGTTAAAACGTCGAGGAAAACGGTCCTTCTTCGATGTCGCCGCCGAAATCGCGCGCGACGGTGGTATCGCGGGATTTTGGCAGGGATTAACGCCGTCGTTGGTCATGGTATCCAATCCCGCGCTTCAATACGCCTTTTACGAAACCGCCGCTCGCCGACACCTCAAATCCCAAGCGAAATCCAACCTCTCCGCCCTCGAGGTCTTCTGCCTCGGTGCGTACGCCAAATTTGGCGCCACCGTGCTCACCTACCCGCTCCAAGTCATCAAATCTCGCCTCCAGGTGGTCTCCAAAGACATGGCTGATGAGCGCATGCGCTATCGCGGCGCCGCGCACGCCTTTCGCGTTATGGCTCGCGACGAGGGTCTCCCCGCGTTTTTCCGCGGCATCGAGACCAAGCTCGCACAGACCATTCTCGCCGCCGCGCTCATGTTCACCGTCAAGGAAAAGCTCGCCGAGGCTGCCTATCGTCGCGTCGGCGCGTGACCGCCTCGCTCGCCTCGCTCGCGTCGACGCGTCAACACTCGACTTTGTAGTATTGTAGACACAATAAACCTATATACGTTTTTACAACCTCCAACACGAACCGGCAAACTGCCCTCGGCGTCGCCAATCCGCGTCGTTTCGCGCGTGGATCGCCACCGGTGCCGCCGCGAATCGCGCGCGCGCGCCATGAGCATGTTTAGCAAGTCTTCGTCCACCGCGAACGACGAGACCGACGTCCCGGATTCGTTCGTCGGACGAACGATTTCAGAATCGGCGCCGGAACGAAATGCGCGTCCCGTCGATTCGAACGGCTCGAAGAACGACGTCAACGCCGCGCGCGATGGATCGACGTCGAAGAATGGCGGCAAATCGTCGTCTACGAAATCCGCGACCGGCGCCGATGACGATCAGAAAGTCTCGGACGGGGAGCTTGAGTACACGACTGAGAGCGACTACGGCGACGACGAGGATTGGTGGGGGTCGACGCTGGATTATTTCGAGGATTGGGCGGGATCGACGGTAGAGATGCGACGATTGAGAAAGAAATGGATCTTACCAGTGACGGTGATCACGATATTGGACGCCGTGTGCGCGATGGTGATGATATTGTGTTATTCCATGGTCGGGTACGGGGCGAACGTCTATCGAGGCTTGAGCGAGGATGATCAGAATTATAAGTGGTCTTGGATCGCGGCTGGTGCGTCGGCGTTGATACTGCTGTTTCTGTATTTACTCGATGGACACCAAGCGCTGCTGGCGGAGAGATCGAACGGTAAGGTGAGCGTGTTCGGGAAAACGGTGGCGTTGGCGCTGAGCACAGCGGCGTTGTGCGGTTTCGTCGTCGCCGGTTTGTTGAGCGTCGAAGAGTTCAGTACGCTGCCGTTGGCGCTGTACATTCTCGCAAAGTGCGGGACGGTGCGATTTGTGAAACAGACATTGTTTAAAAGGATGCACATCGGGCTGTTTTTGCGAAACGCCGCCATTGCGAGTTACTTTACGACTGTCGCCGCCGCCATAGTGTGGGCGGTGTGGGTGGGAGCGTACAATAAGAAATGGAAGACGGACGTGTTTCTCTCATATCAAAAGCAGCTCGGTTGCAACGTCACGGAGACGGGAGGATCGAATAGTGTCGACTACTTTTCTCTCGTCAACGGAAACGATGGACCCGGTTCGTGCGCCAACGTGGCGTACATCATGTACGCCGTGCCACTCGCCATCGCCGTGCTCAACTTGCTCTTCGGCTTGTCTTGTCACCAGCTCGCGAAGAGAGGTGGGGCTCTTCAACTCATCTTGATCTTCGTTGGTATCGCCGCGGCAGGTACGTGGAGCTCCATCTCCCTCGCGGGCGTACAAATGGGCGTGGCGGATGACATCATTCAGCTTCTCGTGCTGTTGTCCGCGCTCTTCGCCTTCGGCTGCTTTCTCGCCGTCGGTCCGGATCGCATCTACAGACAAGTTCTTCGGCTAGACATCACCAAGAAGGTGATCGGATACTCGCGATCAGATCTCGCCAAGGCTTTGTTGTTTTGCTGCACGATGACGCTCATTCCGTTTGGTCTCGCGTTGTCCGTCTTTTCATCCGCGGCGAGAAAACTCGGCATCAGTTGGCACGCACCGAGCGACGATCCCGAAGCTCCGAAAGACGGCATCTTGACCGCCGAGACGGGTGCTTTTATGGCATGGTGGTTCTCTCATCCTGAAAAACTTTTCAAATATGCGTCGTACGTAAGCATCGGTTACTTTTGTTTCACGATAGGCGTCGGTAAAGCCGCCGTCTTGTTCTTGGCGTGGTTGATCGGCGTCATGAAGAGCCAACACGTAGCGGTCGTCATCTTCGTGTTCATCGCCATCGGTGTCTTCATGTTCTTACTTCCCCCGATTCCAGGACCACCCGTGTATATCACCGGCGGTCTTTTGATTGTCGGCGCGATGGAAAAGGATATCGGATTTTGGTCCGCGGCCGTCGTCGCCATCTTGGTAAACGAGTTTACCAAGTTGTTTTCGAGCGCTCTCCAACAAAAGCTCATCGGCGAGAAACTCAGTGGGAACGTTTCCATTCGGTATCAAGTGGGAATCAACTCCTTGCAGATGCGAGCGATCCGTTACTGCCTGGAACAGAAAGGTTTGACGCTTGCGAAGGTGGCCATCCTGTGCGGCGGCCCCGACTGGCCCACCTCGGTGCTCTGCGGCATCTTACGCTTGCCCTTGCTTCAGTGCGCCATCGGCGCCGCACCAATCATCTTCTTGTACCTCGGTTGGTGCACTCTCGCGGGTGCTTTTCTCCTCAAGGTGGGCTCGTGCGGCGATTCCGCCGCCGCCGCCACCAGAGATCCGGATCAAGGCTTTTGGGGCGCCCTGAATTCCGTCGCCGTGGCGCTCACCTTTATCACCATGATGTTCACGGCTTCCGGCGCGCTCTTCTTCATGGAACACACTGTGGCGACGAAGAGAGAAATCCTCGACGCCATGCCCGTGGACGAAGAGGTGCTCGAATTAGAGAAGGATAAAAAGGCGAGAGACGAGGTGTACGAGTCGGTGACGCGATGGTCCAACCTCACCGCGAGGATGAGAACGTTGATCACGATCTCCGCCGTGACGGGCGTGCTCAGCGTTCAACTCGGCGTCGTGCTCGCGCAGCGCTCGTTTAAATCGTTTTCGGTATCCTGTCCCATCCCCGTCAAGGAGGTGATCCTTCCCACGGGTTGGGTATCCGTCGGCTTGATTTGCGTGAGCATCGTCAGCTTGAATCGGTTTCTCGCCGTCGCTGACAGGAGAGTGACGACTCGAGTGGATGAAATCAAAGCCAAGTACAACGGTGCACTTCCGAGCGAGCGAGAGCGAAAGATGATGATAAAAGAGGTGGAAGATAGCGGCGCGGACGAGCCATTAGACGAAGATTTTGAGCTCTACTAAGAGTAAGAGTTGACCGCGACAATGCAATAGACGTCGTCTCGAAATAGCACTCTACTCGTATGCATGCGTTACAGCATACATCTGGCTTGAAATATTACACATTACACATGAGCGCACTACGTTTTCTTTTCGTACAACATACACGTTCACAACGCTTCTTTGAATTCAATCGGCGCGTCGCACGCTGGACATCCGCTCTCTCTCGAAGGGTGCGTCGCCGCCGAGTACTCTTGCCACGACAAAATACACGCCAGGTGAAAGTGATGTCCACACCCGAGCGCGATCCTTGGATTTTCCTCCTCGTACGCCTCGAAACACGTCGGACACGAATTATCGTAATCCACCGTCTCGCTCCTTCGCGTCGCAGTCCTCGAGTCGTCCTTCTTTGTCCTCGTCGCGTCCCGCGCCGCGCCGCCGACGCCCGCGAACCCCGCGCTCGCCGCGCGTCTGTGCGTCTCCATCCGCCGCTCCGTCTCGCTCACCCATCGACGCATGGCCTCCTCTTTCCCATCCTCACCGACGTCCAAATCACCGTCCGACCGCGAGACTTTCGCCCCTCGCGGAGGCGCGCTCTCGCTCCGCTCGAGCGCCGCCGCCGCGCGCGCCTCGTCTCGAAAGAACGCACCGTCTGTATCGCTCCGTCTCGACGCGCGCGGTAATAATCGATCACCGTCCTCGTCGTCGTCGTCCGTGTCGTCACCACCGCCCTCGTCGTCGTCGTCGCCGCCGTCGACAATCATCATTCGGCGCAGGGACCCAACCGTCGTCGTCGTCGTCCCGACGTCGTCCTCGTCCGCGATGACGCCGCCGAGCGCGTCGCGATCGCGTCGTCGAAAATCGCTCGCGTCTCGCGTCGCGTCGTCGTCGTCGTCGTCGTCGAGACAACAACACAACGCGCGAAACATGTTAGATCGAGTCGGTCGAGCCGAGGCGCGCTCTGACGCGTCGCCGGGACGGGGACGAGGCTGGGGACGCGCGGGACGTCGGAGACGGACGTGCGTGTGTGTGGTTATTAACAACGCGAGGCGTGTGGGCGCGCGCGCCGAGTGGGATCGGCGCGCGAGTGCGACCGAGGGATGGAGGGCGAACGCGTCGGTCGTCGCGTCGTCGTCCAACCGTCGGCGCGGCGGTCGAAGAGGGCGGTCCCGCGAACCGGGAAGTTCGCGGTGTTCGCGGTGTTCACAGGAAGAAGAGCTCGGTGGATAGGAGTAATCGCTGCGCGATGATCCCGATCGCGAGTAACACGCCGTGAATGACGTGAAATCGCACGGCGAGGTACTTGGTGAAGAAGAGGTCGCTAACGGCGCCGGCGTCGACGCGGTCTTGCGCGAAATCGATGATGTGTCTGGCGAGCGGGTAGGTGACGATGAGACCGAAAACGGCGGTGTAAGGGAGCCAACCCGCGGCGGCGAGGGTGGCGATGGTGGCGTAGTGAGCGCCGATGAGATTATCGGCGACGAGGAGGGCGCCCGGAAGTCCGAGCCGAACGACGGGCGAGAGCTTCCCTGCGGCGCGGTCGCCCTCCTCTTGGTGAAAGTGTGAGGTGAATAGGATGAACGCCGTCGTGCATCCGATCAACACGGCCACAGAGGCGACGATCGGTGGCACCGATACGGCCGCACCGCCCGTGACTTTTCCCGCCATGGCGACGTAAAACGCCACCGTGGCCAGCGGGCCAAAGGCTAGGAAACACAGAGGCTCCCCCAACCCCTTATACGACAACCTAAACGGCGGTCCTTGGTACATGTACCCCATGGCGATCGCCCCCAACAATGCCTTCCAACTCAGCGCGTTCCCACTCTCCGCGCACACTCGCCATAACAGCGCGAGTCCGCTCGCCAAGCACGCGACCGCCGCCGCGTGCACCGCCGCCGTATTCCCCCCCGTCAACGAAACCACCGATTCCGGTTTACGCGCGTCGACGTTCGTCGACGCGTCGAACGCATCATTCGATAAATTCAACCACGCAATCACCAACGTCGCCCCCAGGGTCGCACGCATCGTGTGCGCGCCGTGCACAACGCCGTATTGACAATACGTCAGCGCCGCCGCGCAGAGCAGCGGCACCCACGCGACAGAATACATCGGCAACTTCACCGCTCGCCACCACAACTCCATCGCTGACTCCCCAGACATCTCTGTTGATTCTGTTCCCATCGACGATCGCGCCGTCGTCGACGCTCGCTCGCGTCCACGCGTTGTCTCCCATCCGATCGGCGCCCGCGCGTCATCCCGCGCCGTCGTCATTCTCACCGTCCGCATCGTCGTCATCGCCACTCTCCCTCTCACCGCGCATCCAAACCGCGCGTACGATTGTATTCGTCCTC